>Ga0209503_10000432_pt1 | contig 26825 bp, 16 predicted proteins | sample SouAtlMetagenome_2_FD_187448 | JGI IMG/M metagenome (GOLD analysis project Ga0209503, IMG submission 187448) | Marine eukaryotic phytoplankton communities from Atlantic Ocean - South Atlantic ANT15 Metagenome (SPAdes) (version 2) | ecosystem: Environmental > Aquatic > Marine > Oceanic | place... | reverse complement strand
TGGGCAGGCCCCTGTGGGGGCAGAGCAAGGGGGTGCAAGCTGGGGAGTGCCATCAGAGCCTCGTGCGCTCTCAAAACTGCTCTGTAGCAGCACCACTAGAAATGGCTGGCTTTCCCCCTCGAGCATGACGTCACTTCAACCAACCAAATCTTTCCGTACCATCTGTAGCCGTTATTTTACTGCATTGCATCCGCGCGAAATCTCTCGATTGACTGATGACAAGGCAAGATTTCTTCAACCTACGTTACCTCGGATGGTATGAAACATCATAGGACGCGGACGGTTCGGTTTTTCAGGTTTGAAGCATCGCACCAACAAACCATAATTTGTTAGCTCGGGAAGCTGTTAGTCAAGATTGTGGTGCATCATTAGTTGTCCATCGTTCCTGCTTCTAGCAAGTATCAACCATTTGCGATTAAAAAGTGTCTCTTAAAACGAAGTCCGGCCGATCGATCTTCACAGTGATCGCTGAGTCTTCTAGTAATACGGCAACGACGGACCAAAAGTGTTGTTCGAATAGTTTGATGATACTGCATTCATATACTTAGTCTAAATTCACAAATCACCGAAGTCATTGCTACCATGGCGTCTTTACCAGTTATTGCCGGTCAAGAAATGGACGAGGGTCTGGAAGGAATGTGGCTCGGATCAGCTCAGGGGATACAGGCAATCGATGCTGGTAAGTTTGCAAAGTATTTTTGTAGATGCGACCAATCGATTCTTTCATTTACTTCTGGTTTGAATTGGTTAAAACGCAGAACCTTCAAGAACGTATTAATTACTTCTGTCGGGCGGGCGAGTCATTTCTCAGCCTCTCTTTTTTCCACAATTTTTCTCTCACAATTTTCTTGCCTCTTCTCACGATTGCCTATAATACGCAATGCAATTCAATTTTGCAGCAACAGAAAATTGGAGGAATCAGAAGCTGCCACTTGCCAAGATCAAAAAGATAATGAAAAGCGAAGACGTAATACTTCAGGAATTGGAAAGGGATAGACAAGAGAAGCAGGCGGCCGAGGAAGGCCAGACAGCAGCTCCCACAAATGAAAAATCTACAAAATTCATGATATCGGGGGAAGCCCCTGTCTTAATGAGCAAAGCTTGTGAATTAATGATCAAGGATCTTTCTTTCCGAGCTTGGAGACACACAGAACGAAACCGGCGGAGAACCTTACAAAAACAAGATTTACACGCAGCAGTGGGCGAAAGTGAAGTATACGATTTTCTTATTGATATTGTGCCACGAGTGACAACGACGACACCAAAAATTCAACACGCACATACACCACATATTCCAGCTTCGGCAGCAGTGCCGGGAAATGCAATGATGTCGCCAACGCTTACTGTTGGAATGCAAGTTGCAGGTATGCCTGTAGGTATGTCGGCAGCCCTTTCACAGCAGACAGCACAAGGCAGTGCTGTAATAGACCACACGAATGCTGGAATGATGCAACTTATGGGAACGACTCAACAGCAGCCACATCAGCACACTCAACACCAGGCACCTGCTCAATATCACCACGACTCTTCACAACAAATAGTAGTCAGCGCGCAGCCTCAACAGATAGTTCCACCAAGCATGCACTCGCAAGTAGGCCAGCAGCATGTGCAGCAAACATTTTCTGGAATCCCACAACTATCAGCAACTGGACAACCAGTACCTGTAGGGGCTGTGTCTTCGGTTGCTGGTGCTCCCGGATATGACCCTAATTTATCAACTACAGCAAATGGAACAGCTCCCAATACTACTGCAACGACAACGTCGCAGGTTGATACTTGGTCGTCGGGTGTCGATCAAACTAATTCGTAGTCCGCATGGTTGAAAAAGAATACGTAATACAGCACGACAACACGCTACGAAGGAAAGAAAATGCTATAACAAATATAAAGGATACAGTAATAATACAATTATGGGGAAGAATCTGAAGGGGATATTGAAAGTAGGATGTGTAAGCAAATTATAGATCAAGATTTTCTTCTTGATTTCTTAAATTGTTTAGTGAGTATTCAAAACTCTCGTAAAAATCTTCGTAAACCCGTGATCGGTTCGTTTCATTGCCATCTCTCGGTCATTCATCAATCTATCGTGAAAGCAATCTCATTGGTAAAGAAAATGCAGCAATATCTTGTAATTTCCCGAGTTGATTGCGTAGTGTGGCTCTAGATGGACCTCTCTCGATTCAAGTTGATCACCGAATCGAAAACTCTTTAGATAAATACAGCCGCTACTTTACTCAGCAAGCAAAAAAATCTGCCAATAGACTCTTGACGTTCCGTATCCTGGCGCTTTCTATAGTCCCAGTAGTTGCCAAAATCTCGTGTGGGCTTTTGTTCAGTTCCAAATCCAGTTTTTGATGAGGGGCGTCTTGGTTGTGATGAGTTTGTCTTGGTGATGCACCCTGAGATTGTCTATCGTGATTCCTCATATTCCTTATCGGTTGACTAGACCCGGGTTCTCTTTGGTTGTCGTACTGATCAATTTTTTTGAATGGATACGATGACGATAGTGAAGTATCACACAATAGGGGAAGGCCATGATGCAAACACATTCGCAACAAGAAATGAGGCCGTTTGAATTCTGAAAGGTATCTTTGAAAACTTTTAGAACGTTACTGTTTCTCTGCCATTCAACGTAACTTACCTTTCGTTGCAGCATCCGATGAATATCTTGATCTTTCCGTACAACCTGGTCGAACAATCTAGCATTCTTCGCTTGTTCTTGAGACACAACATTCTTCCATTGGTCTCTATCCTGTTCTAGTTCGTGGTACTTGGTCGTCCAACTTCGTTCCTGACGTTCAAGTGTTGCTTCTAGCAGGGTTCTTCCTCTCGCTTCGAGTTCTAGTCTGTTTTCTAGATCCCCGTGAATGCGTTCCAATTCCACTAAACGATGATTTTGATTTTCGATAATTCGCGCATAGGCCTTGAGTTCTTGAACTTCTTCCGTCACCAAACGCTGGAAGAGAGTTGTTTGCTGAGGCGCATTTGAGACTGTGCTTGCAGATGGGTGATTATGATATTGGCGATTTGAGGATGGTGCTGCAGTCATCGCTGTCCTTGGCGGAGCACCCAATTGTTGAGTTGCGAATGTTTGTTGGCCCGTCCGTCTAATAGATTGAGAAGTTCGTTGCGGATGATGACTATTGCTAATATTGCCATTATTCTTTGCACCGTTTGCACTAACTGCACCGCTATCCTTGCTCCTTTGATCACTACCATTGGCTTTAACATTTTGAGCCGGAGGCATGCTAGATATACTAATTTAATTTATGAATCGGGAAGTATGTGTCGTTGGTATAGATGAATCCCATTCAATCTGGCCAATCAATCTGGCCATTCAATCTGGCAAAGTATTAAATTATTTCTGCTGTGTTCGAATTATATAGCTACCATCAGTAGTGGTGTCAATCTGGAAAAGCCGTTTAATCTTCGGCGTTTGTACCTTTAGAGTCGTTCGAAAGAAGTCTTCACTAAATACCATAAACCAAAATACTACGATGTGAGCGCTGATGTTGAGAGGATACTTCTTCTACTTCCTTTAATAATATTTCTTGATTGATGCGTGATGAAAAGGTAGGTATAATCATACGATCTCGATTTTGGGGATTTTTCATACCCTTTTAAGTGCTTCCCCCTAATTCGACGGCAGTTAACATCGCAAACCGTTGTTAGTTTTGACGTTAACTTCGGCGATCATGTGGGAATCGGTGATTCTGCAGTTCCTCACGAAAAAATCAATTTTCCAAGAACGCTTGAGCGATTGTCTAAAACATAGGAAATCCAGTCAGTGCTACTCAGCTACTGAAGAGATCATCCCAACAAGCTAGCTTAGTGACTAGCTCAATCTCCAATCAACATGATGATTCGGAAAATTCTCTTGACTCTACTTGTTAATGCATCGGCATTATTGTCTGTGTATGCGCAGCAAGACCTCTGTCCCCCGTATGATGAAATTGATCCTTTGGTTGATTGTTTGGCGGTGAACTCTTACGGTGAATTAAGCGAGATTATTCAAAATGCTGTATCCGGAGACGAGATCATCCTTTGTCCCTTTTTCCTCCGAAAAGTTTCTTCCATTCCACCAATTCGAGTTAAAACCGGAGTTCGAATCCTCTGCGCGAGAACATCTTCTGATGAATTTTGTACAATTACTGGATTCGGAAGTCATCTGATCATCGATACAGCCGAAGATACCCTGCTGCAAGGTTTCAGTTTCCGCGAATCAAATGATCACGCTGTTCTTGTTGCAGGAGAAGAAAAAAACTCAGAACTTGCCACTCATACCTTTTGTCAATTGAGTTTCCTAGAAAATGTTCGAACAAAGAATACGAGAGGTGGCGCCATGATGTTAGAAAAGTCAGCCGGAATTATAAATATTTTCGAATGTTTCTTTCAAGAAAACTTTTCGTCGACATACGGTGCCGCAATTTATTCTAGAGCCGATCAGCTAAATGTAATGTTTTCAATGTTTGTGAAAAACCGATCGACTGGATATGGTCCAGCTCTTTACACAGCTGCTGGTGGTAATTTGATGATCAAAAGTACTTCTTTCTTAGGGAATAAAGGAAGAGAGGGTCATGATATAGTTTTCAATCCAGGTAAGTCTTGGGCAATGACACAGGTGAACACATTATAAATTATATATCCACTCAACATCGCTACTTGTACCTCGTTATTTTTTGATAGGTAATGGAACAAAAACCTACGAGGATGGATTCGAAAATCGCATCAATGATGGCGATTGCCGAGGTGTCTTTCACTTGGTATCGCAATCATGCATTGTGTTTGAAAAATCACCAGCTCCCACCAATCGCCCTACTAAGGCTCCTACGCCTACTAAGGCTCCTACGTTCAATCCAACAGCGATCCCTACACAAAAGACAACGCTAACCCCTACTCAAAAACCAACAATAAAAATCACTACTCCTCCATCTCTTTCTCCTACATTCTTTCCCACAACATCAAGCCCGACAGTGGATCCCACAAACGTGCCTACGTCGACACCTACAATAACTGCAACTACACAAGTTCCGACGAGAGAGCCTTCTAAGAGGCTGACAGCAGCACCTACGTTTGCTCCTACGATGAAGCCTTCTGAAGCGACAGTAGCTACTCCGACGCGAACACCGACAACTAAACCTACTACTAAACCTTCTCCAGAGGACACGATTTCAAATAAATGCTTATTCCGGACAATTTCTGCCGAAAGTAATTGCGTTGATGTACACTCATTTGATGAATTCAAGGATGTCATCGAATCGGGTAGTAATGATGTCATATTTTGCGGAGGATTCAATTTCTTTAAACGTGGACAAGGAGCTGTTGATGTTACAAGTGATATTGATATCCGTTGTATCGAGCAGTGCTCATTTTCTGGATTCGGGCCTTTCATGAGTGTCAGCGGAATATCGAAGATTCGATTACAAAATTTGAAGTTTATTAACTCTCAAGACTCTTCTGCTGTCGTTATTTCCACTATAACTGGTGCTGCACAAACCACCTTTTGTAACACCGAATTCGCACGGAATCAGATTTCATTTGAAAAGAACGACCTGGGAGGTGCGATCACAATTGAAAGGAAAAGTGGAGTGGTTAATATAGTGAATAGTACCTTTACAGGTAATACTGCGGCCCATGGAGGTGCTATCCATAGTGATGGGTTCAAATTGAACATCGTTGGTTCGAGATTTGTGGCAAATAATGCCTATAAAACAGGAAACGCCATTTTTGTGGGTGAGGGCAATCATTTATCTATTTATTCTTCAACATTTATCTTGAATACGGAAGCACCGTCAAGGTATAGTGGACGCGGGGACTCCACTGGAAGTATGGCAATCGTGGTTCAGCCAGGTACATCTATTCGAAATGGCTCAACCCGTGGAAATGTTATCATTGGCGAAGGAAACCAAATGGCTTTGAGCGGAAGTTGTAAAGGTGTTTACAGCGAAAGTGAAGATAAATGCGATACTTTCTAATAGCATCAAGGTATTGATACAGACGAATCCAAGCTAGGATATGCGATGATATATGTGAAAACAAATATTGGACAATGAAGACTTCATAATAGATATCATATTAAGCGACCAAATGTGCAAATGTGGATGCATAAAGATGTGAAATTGATGTCAATTGTAGCTGTAAATCCTTCTTCAAAAAAATATAAAATAATTACAGTTAGTTTACTTAATTAGCTTCTAGTCCCCAAGTCCACATCCCGTAAAATCACCCGATGAATTCAAGGAACCGGGTCCAAGGGAATCAAATTACTGCATTTAGGAGGATGGAATTAGTATTTTGTAATGTCTGTTCACAATAGCTGCTGCATTTTGTCTATGGAGCTCGTAAAGAAAATAAATTGTAAATATATTTTTATATGGGGTCAAAGAATCCACCTGCTGACCCACCAGCACCTCCACTAGGATCATATAAATTATCTTCGTCGTCGTCGTCAGTAAAGAATGATGGACCTCTTTCCTGCTCTCTTTGTTGGCCGCCTCCATACACATTGCTATTCGTGTTATAATTATTGTTCGAACTGTAAGTGGCTGCTCCTCCACTAGCGTTGTTGCCATAGCTATTGTTCCGTCTAGCGTCAGATTCCGCCTTACTTTCTAGAATATCCAAGTCTTGAACTAGGACTTTGGTAGCAGTGCTCAACAGATTGGTTTGTTTATTTCTGTAGTAATCCGTATCTATAGATCCGACCACACCGATTCGAGTTCCTTTTTGAACATTTTTCAGTGCAAATTCTCCTAGAACGCCCCAAACCTCGAGATTGTACCATTCCGTTTCTTCTTGTCCAAAATCAATACCGTATTCTTCCCTTTCCCATGCGGAATAGTATCGTGGAAGTGCGAGTGACATTGATACGACCACATTCGGTTTGTTGTTATAATTATCTCCTGATCCACTCCCAGTGCCGAGTGGATTATCAAAATACCTAGCCTCAGGTGGGTTCCCCACTCTCCCAACTAGGGAGATATGGTTCAGGGTGGGTACGGAATCGTCCCATTCTGTCATGATGCTTTCGTAACTGGCGTCGCGAATAGGGTTTGGCGCAAGTGATTCGTCACCCTTTGCTTTTCCTTGTAAATACAGCTCATCGTAATCGTCAAACGGAATTCCATGGAGTGGATCCATTTCGGCCCAGTCAACGGACATGAGATCGATTTCTTCTTGTGTGGCGGAAATGTCTGGTACGCCGTCACTCGTTGGTTCCGCCATCTCGCTGACTGGTGATTCGTCTTCACTTTCGCTTTCTTCGTCGGTAGAGGCGGAAAAAAGTGGAACGACTGCATTAGTTATCCTATCACCAACGATATTAGTGTGAACACGGCGAAGTGAAGATTGAGCGAAGAACGGTCTCCTGTTGATATTTCCAAAACGAGCCGAGTCGAACATATACGCGCCAGTAATAGTTGCCGAGGACATAAAACACAAAACGGCGATCGTCACCGCTGTCTTCATCGCGACGAGGGAATTCAAAACACCTTTCTTCGAGATATTAGTATCCGTCATTGTATCTGCGTGAATTTTGTGTCGTTTCTCTTGTCATGAAATCATTGAACGGTGTTGTTGGAGTCTCCGATCTCAACAAAAATTGATTGCTCATCAAAAACACTAATTCTGTACCCATCCCCACAAATCAAAAAGTTTCGGATCACATTCTTGACATTTCTTTGTTTTCAATTTACTAACATCATATCCTTTCTCCTCGACAACACAAGTGACACGATTTCGATCGTGACAATACGATGACCGACGGTAGAATATTACCCAGTTGGGTGCTCTCAAAACGCTCGAGGAGAATAATAAATGATGGGAACAGCAACGAATCCACAACATTGATGACAATTGGTCTTTTCGCTGCCACCGTCGTCGCAGCTTTTGCAGGGTACGAATTGAAACGTTGTATTAGTAAAAACGGGTGGGAAGGCACGCTACGACTGGTTTGGGAGGGCGATCCATACCCAGAATATTTGAGAGACGCTGTTGACACCATAGAAGATGCCGAATTTGACCTGCGGGCGACATACCGAATCGATGATCGACTCAGAGGACTAGAAGAATCTCTCGATACCGCAACTTCTCATGTGTCTTCATCTGCCTCTTCTTCGTCTGATGCTACTATAGACAAGTTATGGAATGATACTTGGATCGGCAACCCTGCCAACAGCAGTGCTAGTAACTACGGTAGCAATCCTCCCAACATACAACAAACTCTGGCGGACATAAGTGATCGATTGGACAAGATTGCGGCACGTGTGGACAGCGTTGTTCTATCATCGGTATCCGATGGTACTAACAATAACTTTCTAGAACAATGCGTCAGGGAACGAAAGAAAAAGTTGTCAAAAGCAATCGTATCAAATATGGAACGTTGCGATGCCCTTTTGGCATCGTTGCAAGTCTTCAGAGATCGAAAAGATCGAAGAGACCATCAGCCATGATTATATTGAACGGGTCCAGCCAATACCAACTTAACAACGTCACTAGTCTGTAGGGACGGATTCGGTCATCCAAATAGTAGAAATAATAGCACGCTGTACAGATAAATCCTGAGATGATGCACCAGCAGACATAACGGATACACGAAATGCTTGCACTTCTTGAACAAATTACAACGCTCAGCTAGAAAATAAGAGTGGAAAGAGATCGTATATTAAAAAGCAGATTTAGTTTTAAAAAAATTATGGGTAACTTTCGTCCTTCGTGATATTTATGAAATTCAAGTATTTTCATATTACCCCTGTCAAATAAAATTAAACTTGAGGTTTTGGAGCGTCTCGAAGATATCGTGACAGGACCGTATTTCCGACAGTAAGCTCAACAGTCTCATTTCCGTGTAATAAACGTTCTAGCTTCTTCGTGTAAGACTGGCTAGCTGCCACCGTCATTCCTCGCTGCACACCATTTGATTGACTAAAGTTAGGGCTTGTACGGACATCATTAGAGTCGGCGACTGTTCGGATTTCTGCCGCCCTACTAGAAGTAGCATCTACTTCATGGCGTCTCTTTTTCAAGCTATGATCACAGTGATCAGTAGCCCTTAATCTTTTCTTTGCAAATAGAAATAGAGAAGCATCAATGGCCAAAGATTGTGATGATGTTGTCGCAGCTTCAAATGAATCTCGTTTTTGTTGGTATTGATCCGCAAAAGAGTCTATCGTACTCTCTTCTGCAGCCAAGGCAGGGATATGTGCCATAGAATTAGTAGATACCGACGATGACAAACTCGCTTTCACTTGTGAAATAATATTATTCACAATTACATCAAGAAGGCCTTCAGGAAGATACAAGAAACACCTACCGGATGCCGGATCCTGATCCATCCATACTAACGCCTTTTCGAGACACCTTTGATATTGACCTTGCGCACATTCCGCAGCGCATACATCTTGTAAAGTTATCGGTGCATCGACTACGATACGTTGGTATACGTCGCGAAAATGACCTCGAAATACACTAAGTAAAGGTCCATAAGTCTCAAGGAGAAAATCTTGATCGAAGCATCTCGCCCATTGTAGAGGCAAGCCCTCACTTTCGGCAAAGTACGATTCGACAATACCGTCTTCGGAGGAAAATTCAGGTGCTGGCCACAATGACCATTCGATTTTGTTGCGTCTAGAATGCGTAGCGAGCTCATTAATCATAAACCGTAGAGAGAGCCTTGAGCTCTCTACAATTGCATCGTCGTCAACATCTCTACCCACGACCGATGGAATGCATTGCCATAAGACACTCCGAATAACTTTCGTTGCTAACTGCAATGCCGGGATGCGGATCACGCTCACACAAGCTTCACAAAGAAAAAGCTTCGCGATACGATGAAAGGCAGATTTTAAAGCGCTATCAAAGGCCTCCATGGATAGGTCCGAAGGTTGGATAATCGGAATCGCCTCCAAATTGCCTCCAACTTCTTTGGCCACTACTTTGTTTATTGCGTGTATCTTACTAGCTTCAATTTTATCATTCAAAGCTAAGACCACGCGTGGCACATCATCATTTAAAATAGACGAGGCAATATCATGTAATATTGCAGCTTTTCTTTTCGACTCGGTCCATTGTGGAGGAATTACAAACAATGCGATATCACAAGTGGAGCAGACTTCGTAGCTAGAACCTCTGACTACCAATGCGCGAACTTCGTGTCTTAGAGAAAAGTCTGAGTTATCATCACTTTTCGCGATTTCAATCTTTCCGAGATTGACCCTGGTGCCTATCCAATGGTATAGTAAACTTGCGTAACTTTGGTCTGAAACATCCATCGACTCTGGACAAATCAAAGCGATTTTAATTAAATGTTTTGACTTTCGTGATCCAACATTATTCGTTGAATATTTCGATATACTTTGAAGTTCTTGAAGTGCCATGTTTGCTATCCCTATCTTTGGAACTGCCGCAGAATTGATACGTAGCAAATTTTCGATAACGTCTTTGCTTGTTGTCTGGTACTTCAACGGTGTCTGCAATTTCTGCCGATTGTTGAGTATTGTCATTTCAGCGCTATGAACCAAATTGAAAGGGTCAGTTCTGAAATATGGATCAATATCTTCGAGACTTTCCTTCGATCGAACAGATATTTCTAATGGTAATGCTAGAGTACGTTTCCAACGATACCACATTAAAAGTTTTGTAGCAGAATTTATCTTTTTTTGCCATTCATGTGCTTTCCGTTTTTCCTCAGCTTCACGTGCAAGTCTTGCCTCCCTTTGGAGTCGTAGTTCCTCGCGTTTTCGGTCTTCCAGCTCCTTGCGTCTCCTTTGTTCTTCTTCGAGCTCCTTTCTACGTTTCTCTTGCGCAATTCGATGTTCGAGCTCACGCCTCCTCTTTTCCCTCTCTTCGCGAATTCTTTGTTCTTCCATTTCTCTTCGTTTTCGCGCAGCTTCTTCGGCGTCTTTGCGAGCCTTCGCCTCCTTTATTCTCTGTGCTTCTTGTGCTTTTCGTCGCTCTTCTTCAATACGCTGTTGTCGCTTCTGTTCTTCTTCCAACTCTTTACGGCGGCGTTTCTCAAGCTCTATTAGCAGCTCTTTCTTTCGTTGCTCTTTCTTTCGTTGTTCTTCAATTTGCTGCTTTTCGAGTCTTTGCCGCTCTTCCAGAGCTTTTCGTTCCTTTTCTTTACGTTCTTTTAGCTTGGCTTCTTCTAATTTCTTTTTCATCAACAACTCGTGTGTTTCGGCATCAAACTTAGGAACATCAATGGTCTTTGCCTCTGTCGGAACCTTTGATTGAGGCATAAACGATACGGCTTTTGGATTTAAATTACTTGATTTTGCAGGATCAAATAAAGCGGCCCCTTTTCCGCTTACCTCTCCTCTGCACACAGCTAAACGCGTAGCTCCGTTAAGTTTGCTTTCGATAGTGCGAGTCATTTTCTTTGGTTTCAAGCGCAGAGAAAAGCCCTTCTCTGCATCTTTAGGTATCCTAAATTTCGAACCTTTCCACAAAATAATTTCCTTGACTTCCCCCGTTCTTTGACTTGTGTATTCAGATACTTTGACATTGTAAAATTCACAAGTCTTTTTGGCTTCTTTCATATCTTCAAAGCAAAGAACATGCACTAGCCGCTCTAGGGGATATTGATCATACATAGTTTCTCCTGTTTTACTTCGTGCTCCATATGTGAAGGACATTATTTGCATTGCAGCACGCCTCATTACCTCAACGTGTTTAAACATAATGCAGGCGAACAAATACGGTGTAGATGCGGACCGTAGAATGGAAAAGAACTTGATGTAGTTCATATCTTTTTTTGCCTTAAAGACGGTCAGTGCGAGTTGCACTGGAGGCGAATGATACACAGAAGGCCGTTCTTTGAAAAGTCTTGCGGCATATTTCAATACCTCCATTCCACCCTCGTTATCCATAGTGAGAAGCATATAAATTCCGCGCATTTCTGGCTCTGCAGTTCCTCGAGCAATTGTATTGTTGATATTGTCACCCACAAGTCGACGCGATATCAAAGAATTATCAGATGTGTTATTCAGAGGATGGCCGTTGTAATCCGTTGGACTCTGACCTTGAACTATATCGTAGATGCAGCCACCTTTTGAAGCATTGTTTTTATCCGATGCAGTATTCGCGGTATGATTTGTGTCTGGTACGTATGTCTCCCTTCCTGTTTTTTCCTCTGGGACTTCTTTTGTTGAGCGGTTCAACGCATCATCGTAAAAACTATTCAACGTCTTCATCGTCTGTCCCAGTTCTTGCATATTCTGTTGACTTTGCATTTTTACGAAATCGTCGATATGACTTAGCTGATGTTCACACATAGCGTGCCATCGAGCGATCCGCTCATGGCAACGAACTGCTTTTGCATCACAACGGCCACCAGTACCAACATAATTCTGCAATATAAAATCTTTTCGAATCATCCTGGTCCTATCCCAAATAAACTGATACACGTCGAGAGGTGGAGGAGGAATGTCCTTTTGGGGGAAACGAGGATCGAGTCCTTGCCGATCACGTTCCATTATCCATTCTTCTAAATAGCCCATGGTCCGCTCCAACACTTCGGGTGGGCGGACCCATTCCGGTACATCCAGTTTGTAGTCTGCTGCCGAACGACGAAAGCGCTTGATAGCTGTATCTTTGAACGTCCAATCTGACGGGTGCAATCGTCCTGGCAATGGTATCTCTAAAGCCTGGATATCACTTTCATTGCGCCGTTTTTCTAATTCATCGAAGGGACACATCGTAGGACATAGTCCAACAAGATTAACAGCATCCTTCAAATCTTCGCGCTCCTTTGGGGCACTAGCGACATTAGTTGTAACGGAGGGTTGGGTACGAACAGATGTTTGATTACGCTGCTGAGCAAATCTTAGTGCATTACGCTCAGCTAAACTCTGTTGTTGTTTTGCTGGAACTGATGCGTTCTTGACTTTAACGGATTCGGAGTCTGCAATTGGCGATAGCGTCGGGGATTTCGAGCGTCGGCCAGCTTCCTCTTGTTTCCTCTTCTTCTTCTCCAGCAATAGCCTCTTTTTTTCTTCTATTTTTGCTTGTAGTAATCTTTTTTTTTCTTCCATTTGAGCCTGAGCGTTGTTGGTATTCTTGTGTGCAAAGTCATTGTTGTTGTCCTCCATCGAATTGTCGTTATTTTTTTGTTCTGGAATAGTAGAAATATTCGATGAAAACGAAAATTTTGGTGCAGTACCATCACTGGAAGAAGGTCCTCCGCCAAAAGGGTTGTGAATGGTTCCCCGAGTATTAGCTTTGTTGTTGGATGACGATTGCTGCCCAAAGCCGCTCCCAGTGTTGTTTCCAAATCCGCTGTTACTTGAGGCTCCAACGAAAGATGATCCTGTATTATTTCCTCCTCCGCTCTCAAAGGCTTGATTTGTTTTGTTGCCGACGAATACGTTCGATGATGTACCAAATTTTATTGGTTGAGAGTTTGACGACGATCCTCCAAAGGGAGTGGACGATTGATGAGATTGGTATTGTGAACCACCGAAGTGTGCACCCGACGAAGATGATGGTGAATTTTGTTTATGCTGTGTGTTCGATTGCGATCCAAATGTTGCCTTAGCACCACCAAAACCACTACTTCTGCCTGGAGCTGCTGTCATCACATTCGGCGATGTTCCAAAACTCATTTGACCTCCGCCGCTCGCATTCTGAAAAGAAGACGAGGTTGCCGAACCACCAAACGGAGGAGCAGATGGCGATGATCCAAAAGGGTTATTCGTGTTGTTCGTTTGTCCTCCAAAATTGCTGCCAAAAGGTGCTGTGTTGGTTGTTCCAGCAGAATTACCGAATCCGCTCGATGCATTAGAGCTTCCGAAACCGCCGCTGCCGAAGGGATTGTTGTTATTGCTCGCACCAGCAAAACCGCCGCCACCAAATCCAGACATTGTTCGATACGGACTTTTCTAAAAGTCGTGATGCCAGCCAGGCAAGTATGATAAGTAGAGGTTGCCGAACTACTTGCTAGCCTGAGCGTATGTTACGCTTGTTTGTTACTACTATTTGACAAAACACCCTCTGGATCGCAATTAAAAAAATATTCGATGTGTCGGGATTTGTGTTACTGCATAGTTGTTAAACCGACATTTCGATATCCACAACGTGATTTTCAGAAATCATCTGTTGGAAAAACAACGAAGTCCGTGTGGCCCAACACAACCGCCACCAAATGTTGGAGTGGCCACAGCGCCTCCCTGTTGCGGCTGTGTTGGAGATTGCCATGCTGAGCTTGGATGATTGCTCTAATTCTTTTAGCCCAATGAGAGGTCTGTGTGCCTTACCCCTCACTACAACCAGCTCAGACCAAGGCGACCCCCCCCCCCCCCCCCAGGGCAGCCACCACCCAAGGGGCCAAGCGGCACCCCCCCCCCCTGGCTACACTGCAAGCCCCCTGGCCAGCTCACCCACCACACCATGCGCTGCACCAAACCATGCTACCTTGGTGGCGCCTGCTGCTGCATGCCACCACCTGGCGGGGTGGCTTGTGCCTGCAGCCGGCTTGGGGCAGGGCCAGGCTGCCAGCACCCCCGTGGTGGGGTGCCCCAAGGAGCACCCTGGTGAGCCTGGGCCTAGTTGTAGGTGCCCAGCAAATAGGGGGTCAAACAGGCCCATGGCTGCATGCCAAGGTACCCCTGCTGGGCCTGGGCTCTGCATTTCCCCCCCCCCCTGCAGTGGTGGTGCCTTGGGCGCCTGGCCCAACAAGGGTTGGCCCCCAACATTAGTGTGGCCTACTGTTTGAGTTTGGGCAATGCGTTTGGCGGCCTGGAACAAATTGAGTTCAAAACAGACCTCAACAAATGTGGGTCACATGTGTGGCTAATCAGAAAAGCTGCGACTACACAAAGCAGACGGGAAACAAGTTTTAAACTTCATGATCTACAGTGCATCTAACTCTTGGCCACGCGAAAGAAGGTGAGTTGGCCATTTTGGGGGAGCACATTCCCTATTCGAACTTTGAATACATCACCAGCTTGGATACCAACAGGAGAACTATATCGCCACTCTAGACCAAACTCGTAAACAAAGACTGCATATTGTCGCTTAGCGGGATTGATGCAACCAAGCACAAGGACCTGGAATTCCCGCTGTGGGTCTGAATCCTTGATGCGACGGATGTATTCTAGTATCCAGAACTTATTTGAGTTTCGCATTACGAACTGAGCGGGTCGTAAAAGTTTTGTTCGATCGCTATAATCAATGTCGTTGTCAATATCATCTGTGCTTGGAACGTCCTTGTTGAGAGAGGCAGGATCACAACCAAGTTCTTCTAAGCATATTCCATCTGGAACTTGCTGTCCATTGTTAAAAAGATCAATGATTCTTTGACGACGAATAAATCGTTTAACGGCTGCATGAACCTGTAAATCTTGGAATCTTCGGATTGGACTAGTCCATTGTACATAACACTCCAAACCCAGACCGGAATGCGGGCTTGCATCAGACGATATTCTTGCTGGACTGAGGAATCTTCTCGAGTACCACGCATGACAATATCCATCTCCAATATTGTGTTCTAACAAATCCATCATAATTTTTCTTTCCCGTTCTCGAGATCGATAGTCTGGTTTATCTTGACAACGAAATGGTAACTTTAACGAATTTAACATCTCACCATCATCTGGTGTTTTAGTTTCACTTATCGCCCACTTTCCAATAGCTTCTCCAGCAAGAATCATCAATTCTGTCACAAGCGTTGACGCTGATGATACAGGTAACTCATCGGAGAGAGAGGAGGCCTCTTTCCCCCCTATTATTGAGTCTGCGACGATTGAGGATTGGTTTTTCCCTCCATTGTGGCTGACATGTACATCTACTTCAATTCCAATATGATCAGGAGCACTCAAGTCATGGAAAGTAGATATTGTGTATTTCGGGATCTGTGTAGGAATGAAATCTTCAGAAGATCCATTATTCATTCGAAATTTACGTCGTTGTTGTGCCGCATCAAACAGTTTTCCAAGTTCCCATTCTTCGTTATATGCCACTCCATCTTCTAGCATTTCATCTGCCTCATCATATGTCAATCGGTAGTCAACTCTGACGATTGATGGAGTTACGATGATGCTATCATCTATGATCGAACCGTCATCATCTAGTTCTACACCTAATGACAGGGCGTATGCATCTGTTTGGGCCTTGAGTGACATAACTTGCTGGCTTACGCTTGACGGTATCATAGGGATCGACTTTCCTGGCAAATAGATAGAGGTAGCGCGTCGTCTTGCAATTGCAAAGAGTTCCGAATTCCGTGGGGCCCATCGATCTGCGTCGGCAATGTGTATCCAATAACGATGACGTTTTTGGTCATTCTCACTATTGGCATCGATAATTTCGACCCCCAACCCATCGTCAATTTCCTTGGTTGACGCACTATCGATCGTGTAGATTTTCTGCGAGCGAAAGTCGCGACGAATACCTAGTATTTCATCTGGGTCATCGCCCTTGTCATTGCTACTTTCGGTAGCAACATGACTCGCAACAGCCTCTTCATTAGTTGTAAACCGCAAGGGAAAGCCGCTTCTTAGCAACGCCAAGTTTTCATGCCTTTCCCAAACCCCAAGTTGAACTAGTAAGTTGTATGCTCCTACAGGACTTTGTTTGAATTTCAATACAGACAAAAGTTGGAGCCCTGGAAGTTTTTCGTCGCCATTGGCATTGGACATCACCTGATATTTTAATCGTAAAGTATGATATGGAGTCCAATCCCCCCCTCGTATCGTATCAGTCAAATCAATGTGTTCTATATCCTCCTTCATGTGTTCAACATTTCGACTAACTACTATTGGATTCATTGTTAGACCATACGTTATACCGAGAGCTAGTAGCGATTGCAAGGAAAAGATGGCTCCCTCGACTAGTTGCCGATAGCTAATAAAGCCTTCGTTCTTCTGTTCTGCAAAAATGCTCTTGACAATCTCTGTATCACCAACACGAAGAAATAATGACTCCAGTTTCTTCTCACCCTTTCGATCGCCGCAAAAATCGACGAATCGGCCTCTTGCTAATTCGTATGCTTCCTCATTTACCCTATCTTCGTAACTAATTTCAATCTTGACATCTTCCTTCTCAGATTTAATTTCATCCGAATCCGTGTAGCGTGGAAGTATCTGACGCACGAGCTCTGTCGCTAATTCTAATGATTTTTCCTCCAGATCTCTCCTTGAACCGTCGTCAAGTTCTTTGTCAGGATACCAACATATATCAGTTTTGGCCACCCCAAGGGGTAATAGCTTTGACAGACTTTGTGGTGCATGCCTTTTCTGGTATTTGCTGCAAGCACAAACTCTTGTTGTGCTTGTAAAGCTTGAAACCGGCTGCGATACGTTCCAGATCAACAATAAAATTAAGATATAAAGCATCTTGTAGTGGATATTAGGAGTTGAACCCAAGCCGTGATTCTTGCTTCTTGTCTTTATTGGAAGAGATGCAAATGAATGATGTGTGATGAACAACACCAATCAATCGAAAAAGATTGCCGAGGTTTTGAAATTTCTCTGAATCAGTCGATTCAATTTCTACGATTTCATACTACTGCACAAGCGTACTGTAAAATCAAAATTCAAAATTAATTAATAGCACACGTAGATTGCGAAGATTTCTTCCTCTTACTATTTTTTGAAACTGTGCCGACGACCAAAGTTGAAACTATCTACTCTGCCGAAGACAATGATGACACAACCACCGGAAGTTAGACTCCTGGACAAATTTCCTGATGGGATATCGGCACTGAGCTATCTACCAAAATCCGCATCGTCTCACAACAATGGCAAAAGTTTATTAGCATCCACTAGTTGGGATGGAGCAGTGCGAGTCCACGATACATGGAGCGACAGGTCATCTGACAGTCCGTTATTGCTCGCACACAACATGGAATCCGGACCACTATTATCGCTTGGAGTTATGGGCGGCTCGTCGCCTGCGGAAGCAGCAACAATCGTCACAGGTGGGTTGGATGGCAGCATCAAATCATTCGATATCTCTACATCGACAGTTCAATCGATTGGATCGCATGGGGTCGGGAGTGACAGCATTGTATCGGGAGATACCAATACAAACATAGGGAATGCGTGCTCTTGTCTATGCGCAATGGGTGATGCCGATCATCCCTCCAAGGTAGTGGCTTCGGCAAGTTGGAATCGGCAACTATGCATCTGGGATCTTCGACAAGAAAACAACAAAAAAGCCTCTTCCCAACTCCTTCTTCCCGGAAAGGCATTCTCGATGGACGTGGACGTGTCTCGGAACAGAATTATTGTTGCCACCTCAGGTCGTCGCACTTGTGTTTACGATTTACGTATGATGAAAGAAGAAAACACATGCACACTTGAAGCTGTCTTAGAACGAGAGTCGTCATTAAAATTCCAAACTCGATGTGTTCGATTCTTTCCAGATGGGCATGGATTTTGTCTTGGTTCGATCGAAGGTAGGGTAGGAGTTGAATTCCTCGATGATCTCGCTGATGAAAGAATGCTCTCGGTGACAGAAAAGCCAAAGAAATACGCCTTCAAATGCCATCGCGATTCCAACAGTGGGTTGGTATATCCCGTCAATGCCATCGATTTTCACCCCATTCAACGTCAAACATTTGCTACCGGTGGTTGTGATGGGACTGTAGTTTTGTGGGATGGCCAAAACAAGAAAAAACTAACTGCTCTGCCAGCCTTTCCAACCAGTATTTCGGCATTGTGCTTTTCACCGGACGGCACAGAACTCGCAATTGCCTCAAGTTACACACACGAAGAAGGAGATCGCGAGCAGCATCCCCAAGACGAGCTATACGTTCGTCAAATTCTAGGTAGCGAAGCAATGCCTAAAGCTGGCAAATAATCAAGACGCATGTGTGACAATGAAATGAATATTTGCCCGTAGATTGTTTCACTTTGCCGAAAAACAGGGGAAGAAAGAATTTGGGAGCCTGGCAAAGGGAATTTGCAAGAAGTGTTCTCGTAAATATAAATTGTTACGATCAGCATTATACTCCTTAATGCTATCAAGACCAGAACTCTATAGGGTAAATCGAAAATCTAGTAGAGTGCAACCAATTTAAAAAGAATCAGATAGTTCAGTGTTCAAATTTGTTGTGCTTCAAGTAGAAATTTTTAGAGCAAAAAAGTACTTTTCGTCGCGACCAATTTTAGTTTTATTTGCAGCAATCACTCATCTATCCAAATGACGTCAACTGTGAATCGTGATCGTCCCATACCTATGCGATTGACCCGTACAATATAATAAAAATCGGTGCTTCGATTCTATCAAAAAGCAAGCAATTCTTAGTATTTGACGTCCACAAGACGATTGAACTTCCGACATGTAGATTCCCACACTTCATCCCATTTCATCATAGCTAGACCTCGATCAAGTGTTTCCTTTCGTTGTCTTCGGATCTGAAGTGATTCTTGCCAGGCTCCTTTTACTTCTTCGAAAGAAAATCCTCGCTCTTTAACTAAAATATTATGCCGTTGTTGCAGGGTTAATTTCAGCTGGCGACGTTTCCTTCGTGGCGGTCTCGTCTGTTCATACTTTTCTATTGTCATAATCTTTCGTGCAAGATGGTTAGGTTCTATGAGTTCTCCATCCAACATAACCGGCGGTCCTGTTGTCGCCGAAGGGTGATTTCCTAGAGTCATTTTGAAATTGCGAATATCTACATTTTGAAATCGAACCGAATGTTTTTGTTCTATATTGTTGCTTTTGTCACCGGTGTTGTCATTTGATAAAGAGCGCATTTGTGCGTAGATCCCTTCTTTTGTGTCGCGGTTTATTGAAGAATACATATCTGGTGAGCTATATCTGGGCTTGCGCAAAACCGACTTCGGATATTCACCTGCTCTTCTTTGTTCATCAATAATAGTATCGACTGGTAGGCATTCTCCACATGGTGCGACGCAGAGATGCTCAATAATTTGATCCAGGTTTGCTTGGTATTTCTGCTTGTTTGGATAGAGTTCTTCTGCTTCCTCGTTGCGATTTTGAAAATCCACAATATCGAGAAATTCTATCTCCTTCGAGTCTTCGATGGAAACAAATACATCATTTGAGTTCACGCTGTTTGTATCCGACATGCTGTCCTGTCGCAGGATTTCAGCGTTCTGTTGGACTTCTCGACCGTATGCATTTTTCGAGTTGGCGCGTTGTTTATCCACCACGCGTTTCATCAGTTTCATTTCATTCGAACCCTCGATGATTTCATCAGTAGAATCGAAGCTATCTGCAAGACACCGATCCAGCGATTGTTGCTCGCTTCTGACTCCTACATAATCGTGACAACCCGTTAATGAATGAGGTTCCACCCCGGCTAATTGGGCTAATTCATCAATATTTACAACATAGTTATTTCCTGGTGCCACGACAATCTGTGTGGACTTGACACCATCAATCGCTTGGACTTCAATTTCTATCTCTCCGATGTCGAAGGCGCCACAGCATAAAGGAGATGGCGACTGATACTCGCTTAGTACAGCAGAAGGAGGCATTCTTTGAATTATTCTTCTCCACTACAGTCTCTTACAGTACTGAGAAGAATAAAAAAAGGTGCATTGAAGTACTACTAGTGCAACGGTAGATCTCAATCCACGATGATGTCAGATCTCGCAAAACTTCACTCCTGCTAGGCCAGTTTTTCCTTTACTATACTTTCTGCTTCAGTTCTAATACGTATGCTAGTTCGGTCAGGAATCAATGAAGTTACCTTGTGGCAATAGCGAATACGATTCGGTGGCTTGCTTCAAGATTGGAATCAGGGGACTGAATAGTGGTTGTAAAGTGTTGTTCTTATCGTGCACCCTATGAAATACGGTTAACGAGGCGGAGGGAGAGCCGTTGAGGCCGTCATAGAAAGTGCAATTACATTTCACACACACTAATTTTCCGTTGGAGATAGAGTGATCAAGGTTAGGGTTAAGAAAACAAAAGGGACTTATATAGTTCTGATTGAATCATTCGAATCATCAAGAATCTGCGATTTTTTTCAACGCTCGCGCGCGAAAGCATCTTTTCTTCACCGAAAATCCTTTTAAGTATTGCTTCGAATGATGCTGAGGTCTCATTAACGATACCTCTTGGACCGAATTCCTTACGTGGAGCCAGATCCTAAGTTGACCGAAGGAGCTATCGCCTCTAACCACTGTATTGTATCCAATAATAGAGAGAACTAGTCAACATGCAAGAAGGAAACAACGCAGCAAACACGGCACCACCACAAGGAGGAAATCCAGCCTCCCCTGGCCAGGGCGAAACTGTTGAAGTGGTTGAACTCTCACTGTGTGGAGCCTTGCTCAGCTGCTGTGCTTGCCTTATTGGCTGTGCTTGCCTACCATTTCTTTGCTGTTGTGCTGTGACTGCAACGGCAACGGACGCGGCTGTTCATAAAATGCAAGGTAAACGATACGACGCGACACAGGGTAAATGGGTTGTTGACAATCTTGAAGAGGAAGAAAAGGGCCTCGTTGGTGTACCCGAAGACGATGACGATATTCTGAAGACGTCGCACGAAGCTGAGAATCCAGAGGGAACAAGTGACGTACCTAGTACAACCGGAAAGAAAGTTAAAAATACAAAATATTACGATGTGTTGGGTGTGCCAGTCGATGCAACAGATTCGAAAATCAAACGTGCATATTATATTAAAGCTCGCAAGTGGCATCCTGACAAAAATCCTTCTGAGGAAGCAAAGACAAAATTCCAAGAAATCGGGGAGGCTTACCAGGTTTTAGGTGACGAAAAACTTCGAGCAATCTACGATCGTGATGGCGAAGAAGGATTAAGTGCGGATAAAACCGATGCGGCTGTCGACTCCCTGGATCCGTCGTTGATTTTTACTTTCTTGTTCGGAAACGACTCCTTCAATGATATAGTTGGTCGACTGCAACTCGTGACACAGCAGTTGGTTGCCGGTGCTGACGGCGATCCAAAAACATCGACAGCATCACACAAGGATTTGGCAGAGCTCGAACGACGACGTGTTTTGAGGTTGGCTCTGGCTTTGCGTAAACGTATAGATATGTATGTCAACGGAAACCCCGACGATGCCAAGAGTGAATGGAAGACAGAAGGTGAACGGCTTGTCGAGGTTAGATATGGAGAGGAGTTGTTGAATACTGTAGGGCGAACTTATGTGTTGGTTGCTACACAGATCACTGGAACCTTCGGGGAAGGGATGTCCGCCAAACAGAAAGCCTTCGATATGAAGTACGGGGCAGTAAAAAATGCTCATGAAGCTGCGAAAAAGACTCAAGCCGGCGCTCAAGGACAAGGACAAGGCGATGATACACTACCCTCTATGATTGAAATGATGTGGAGTATGACAGTAATTGATATAACTGGTACGATCAAAGAGGTTGTAATGAAGCTCTGTAAGGACGCCTCTGTATCGAGCGACGTACAAAACAAACGTGCGAATGGAATTAAGGAGTTGGGTGAAATTTGGAGTCAATTAGAATCAACTAAAAAGGATGGTGACAAAAAAGATGCCCGTAATTTATATATGAGTGCTACCGCTGCTGCGATGGAAGCACACCTTGAAAAGTTGAAGAAGGACGAAGCAAATGCCACAGCCAAAAATGCCTAATGATGAGAAGTTGAAAAAACTGATTTGAATATCATAGGAAGAAATGGAGGCGAAATTTAACAAACTAAATATGATATGTTCAATGTCGTGAAAGTTGTTGTCAAGGTTCACGTTGTTCATTGATTGTTTGGAAAATACATGTTCTTAGTAGTCGTCCTAATTCATAATGTTTACAAGTTGCTATTGTGTAAGAAATATGTGATACTGAAGAACATAGAATTCTATTCATTCTCAGTTTAGAATCGAGCTCGTCTGAAGTTACTTTGACTTCAGTTATGGTGCGGGGAGATTGAGCCTGCAGATGGGACATTCCATCTTAACATCCATCCACTGTTGGAGACACTCACGGTGAAATATATGATTGCATGGAGCTATCATGTATGCTTCTCGATTTGTAGTATCAATATTGTTGTAGCAAATAGAGCATTCAATACATGATGGCGCACCGGGGCTCGTAGGTACTTGGGTCAAAGTTTCCGCCGTCATTACGGTCTCTCCCTTTACACGATTTCCTTCCTTTCGGTTTCTCGCACCGCTGCCTCGAGAGCTCAAGTCTCTGTTCGAAACAACCAATGAGCGAACTTCAGTTTTCGGTAGTTCTCTTTCTTTTTGCAGTTGTTCGGTTGGATTTGCTATCTCGTCGTCAGGTGAAAGGAGAGATGCTGGAACCGGGCGGTGGTAGTCGTACTTGGGAGGTAGGAATTGAGCAGGGATGAAAAATCTGGCTCCTAAATGACTCTGCGCGTACAATATCCCACCTTGAATGCTTACCCATAAAACGAGAAGTTGACACATGAAGATGTTGATAGGACTCTCAGGATAAACTTCCTTTAAAAAGTTCCCTTGGTTGGCGAACATATATAGCGGAGCAACAAGTCGAGTTACGCTCATTCCGCATAAGTAATATGGGTGCATCGGTTTCTTGGCCTCAGTCACGACATTATGAATTATTTGCGGAACCCAGAAAGAATATAGTAGCAACATGTACAAGGTTCGGTAGTTGTTACTGTAGAAAAACCCCAGACAGGATCCCATCAAAGCAACGTAGAATCGTACGTGCAACATTGCTATTTGTCGTCTTAGCAATTCGACAGAATTTCCTCCGTTACTAGCATTTCGAGCCTGTATAATGATTGCCATATATTTCATTTCAATGACGCAAAAGATCAATAGTTTGAAAAAGGCTACACTTGCAAATGCCGTGAACAAAGGTTGCATAGCAAGACTCAAGTAGATATGGACAAGGCACAGCAATGCGTCTATAACTGTCTGCCAACCAATACACAACAGCGAAACCCGAGTGGAAGCAGACTGCGACTGAGTGTGTAGAAGTTGTCTTAGCAACAGCACAATCTGAGTAAGACAAATTGTCATCATGTAGAATGAGTAGTTGATGGCCTTCCCTGTTGTTGTTTCCCAGTCAGTGCGAATGGCAGTGCTGTTCACACTGGCTTCGAAATTGCAATTTGGAGATTTTATCGTTCCATTAAATGCCATAATCCATGCCTGTTCCATGCTTGATCGTCTTTGTGATTTTGAACCTGATGAACTGGAGGACTTCTTCAATTCCTTATTTCGTTTGATATCCTCTCTGCTGCTCCCGCCTTCAGATTGCATCGTCGTAGAGAACTCCTTAAATCTCGTTGATAAGCTTGAATCTACCAGTTCTTGTTCTGTATATTTCGTCATCAATTTCTTCCATTGGCCAACCGTCCATTTCTCCTCTCGAACGTACATGTTAATTTCGAACTCACAGCTTCCAGCATTAATCTCTAACGATTTTTCTTGTACTGACAAATTTCGGACGGAAATCGGCGCACGATTTCTTTGCAGTGATTGATTTTGATCATCCCACGCAAATGGAAAAGGTATCACATTTTTTGAGTACATCAGATTTGGTGTTTTATCACCAGATTTGGAGCTATTGATAACTTTCTCTTCATTTGTAGTAGAGTGCACGTCTTCCTCTTCCTTCCCCACAACAACATTTGTAGCTGACTCCTCGACACTATTGACGCTATCTAGTCGTCTTCGCGCCGAGCGTTGTGACATTATGTACTCTGTTTGTAAATCACGGTCAGTGGTACTGTCTTCGTCTTCCAAACTCCGTATTTTTTGGTACGACGAAAGATCAATGTTCTCGAAAGCATCCTTGTGAAAAAGTTCTAAAGTGTGGTCCCGAATCTCTTCAAGATGCGAATCGTCAATATTTGTTTTTCCGTCGCTAGATGTGAGCGATAGCAGATCTTGTAATCGTCGTCGCATTGAAGCTTCTGTTCCTTTGGTTTCTTCCTCACCTTTGTCCAGATGCGTTCGGTTTACATCACCAACTAGTAACGCTACCCGTCCCTTTGTTCGCGGATTTGCTATTAATGAAAGCCGCCCCAAGGAATGCACTAATACACCGTGAACCTTTAGCAAAACATCTTTACTAGTTGAATAGCCAACTGTATTTGAATCGCACACCTTGATATAACCCCTAACTAATGAGAGCTCCTTCATTGCTGGGATAGCTTTCGAATAAAGCTGAAAGGCTATTTTTCCTGAAGTTTTTGTCAACGTTAACTTTTCTGGTAGAGGAGTAGAAGATTCTGTAGCGCTTGTAGCTCCTCTGAGTTTCATATTCACGTTCTCTTTGATATCTTTAGTGACCGAGTTCGAAGTTCTATTATTGGAAAGTAGTAGTTCCATCCCGGGCGGTAAGAGATGAACTCCTATAGAAGGATCTTTTTGGGTTTGTAAGTAATCTAACAAGGGCAATTCTGCTTCGACTGGTGAAAGCAATGTCGTTTGCGAATTATTGTTTTGGGAACTGAAACGAGTCGTTGATGTTAACACTGACGCAGAACGCTTTTCATCATGTGATGATGAAGCTTTCTCTCTTTCTAAAAGTCTCCAATCCCCACGATAATAACCAGTGATGTTCCACGGATAATGCCATATCTCCTGTTCAGCTTCTAGGAATTCGTCAAATTGTTTTACTGCGTGCTTTAAATCGTCAACTGGTTGAGCAGGATCAGGTTGCTTACCGCTCGTTGTGGAAACGGCGTCGAGGAGTATCTTTGAAGGGTCGCTTGCAACAGTGACAGCTTCGTTATTCGATGCCGATGCCACCAATACCTTGACATACGAACCATCTGGTTGTTCTAACACGAGATCCTTTAGGAGTTGTTCGTAAAATACCCTTGTTTGTATATTTCGTTGCTCTCTAGCCCAACTCCTTATGCTTTTATCGAAATCTTTACCATTATTCCGTTCGATGAGTCGATTTATCCGAGAGTGATTACCGTTCAGGATAATTGCCTCTACTTGCAAATCCTGCGTCCGCCTAGCTCGATAAAGCTCCATATCATTCTCAACGGTATTAATGTTGTTGATATTTTCACTGTGAATATTACCTCCACCTCGTAATCCGCCGATTTTCTGCTGCCGGCGCTGGCGTCTTTGTTCCGCATGATCTTCTCCATCCATCAACATCATCATCAGAAGAAACATCATGAATGACCGGATCGATCGTTGTCGCCGTTCTCGTTCTCGCCAGCCTTCGATTTGAGTTTCGGTAAAGCCAGTCCCATCGCCGTTGCCGCCTCCAGTATTCCAAGGATCAAAGTCCGTATTATCAGTGTTATTTCCATCGTTATTGTTATCATTGTCATTTGATCCTTGATCGATTCGCGCAAATGTAGGGCCGTCGCTCATTATTTTGGTAGTTTTTCGTCCTATATTATGGCTATTGTTAGACTCAAGTTTAAAGTCACTTCTCTCGAAGGTGACGATTTAGCTACTATTGCACTCTAAATTATGACGAAATATGAGTGGTTCTATTGTTGTCAGGTTCTATTGTTGTCAATATCCATTCGCATTGATAAGTTGGTGGTAGAGGTGATGCATTCTAACTGTGTCAACTATGCGGAAGATTGAAGAAAGAAAAATAGAAAACGGGTTCACTTTGCAAAACGTCTTCCGACTCATACGACTCATCCCACCATGCTGCAGAGCCATTGCTGCAGCCATCACTGCCAACACGCTGGTCACCTGGGCGCCGCCCCAGACCAATGCCAGCGTTGCGTGGTGGAGCAAGAATTCCTTTAATGATTGACTGTTCCAAAGTTGACACCAACTGAGCTCTTTCGTTGATCAAGCCCATGGGCTCGAGGTAGAGCAAGCCCCTCGCCTGCTGGCGGAGAGACCACCCCTTGGGGTGTGTGTGCCACTGCAAGCACCCATGGTTGAGGAGGAGGCGCGCGATTGAAGAAGGGACCGCCACCTGCAATCCGGGTAGGGGAGT
>Ga0209503_10000431_pt1 | contig 26856 bp, 25 predicted proteins | sample SouAtlMetagenome_2_FD_187448 | JGI IMG/M metagenome (GOLD analysis project Ga0209503, IMG submission 187448) | Marine eukaryotic phytoplankton communities from Atlantic Ocean - South Atlantic ANT15 Metagenome (SPAdes) (version 2) | ecosystem: Environmental > Aquatic > Marine > Oceanic | place... | reverse complement strand
CGGAATTGGTAAACCAAATTCTAAATACTAAAACAGCTAAAAAAAGAGAGCGATTGATCAATCAAAGTCTGGATTTAGCACAACTCTCTCAAGGCCTTCTGAAAGGAGAAGCGCTTACAAACTTCATCAAACGAAGCTACGAGATCATTAAATAACAGGATTCTAAATTTTAAAAAAGGTGGTTCATTAAGAACCGCCTTTTTTATTAGTTTTATATGAGTTAAGACCTGATATTTTTGTAAAAATTAGGAACTTACATTAAATTAGAAAAAAAAGAATGCTTTTTGAATCAAAAAAACCAGTAACCATTCCTCTAAAAGACGGGAGTGTTTTTTACGATCCTTGTTTTTTCGATAATAAAGACTCCGAGCACTACTTTGAAATCTTAAGAAATGATATCAAGTGGCGACAAGACGATATCAAAATTTTTGGAAAAACATATGCACAACCTAGGCTCACCGCACTTTATGCAAACAACGACAAGCCTTACCGCTATTCAAACATCACAATGCACGCCACAAAATTTTCAGCTGCATTATTAAAAATCAAATATCAGGTTGAAAAATGTGCGCTTTTAGAATTTACAAGCTGCTTGCTCAATTTGTATCGGGATGGTCAAGACAGCAATGGTTGGCATGCCGACAATGAAAAAGAATTGGGTGAAGATCCAGTCATTGCATCGGTTAGTTTTGGAGCCGATAGGCTTTTTCACATGAAGCACCGCCATGATAAGTCCCATAAATTAAAACTAAAACTAGAAAACGGGAGTTTATTAATAATGCGAGGTAGTACCCAACAATACTGGCTGCATCAAATACCTAAAACTAAAAAAAAAGTTGGAGAACGCATCAACCTAACATTTCGAATCATAAAATAAAAAACATATATAAAAACTTGAAATATGATATACATTAAAGTTAGGAACCTTTTAAAAAAGGAAAAAGCATCATTAGAATGATGCTTTAACCACTAACCAACCAAAATATATTACTAACAAAAATTAAATAATATATTTTAACTAAACAAGTACCGTGCCAGAAATTGATTTTTATTTATTTGTTGATTAGAATGAATTTTTGATTTTAAGAAAGCCTACAAATTTGATTATAAAACCATTACCCTTTACTTTATATAGTAGAAAGTGTTTGTTACAGGCTGCTACTTTAATTATTATATTTACATAGCCTAAGCAAATTCACGGTCAAAAAAATAAGATTTTATGTTCGATACTTCTCCACTTCTCACAAATGATTCCATTGTCTTTGGATTACTCATGATAGCCATTGCTTTCATTTTTTATACAGAATCAAAAACATCAGGTTTTTGGTTTAAGTTTTACAAAGTGGTTCCTGGTCTTTTTATGGCTTATATGCTGCCCGCTGTTTTTACGACTTTGGGCTGGATTGCGCCTGATTGGGAACGCATTACAGCTTCTGGGACTTTGGTGGCTGAAAGCAGTCAATTGTATTATGTCGCAAGCCGTTATTTATTACCAGCAGCCTTGGTGCTTATGACTTTAAGCATTGATCTTAAAGCGGTATTTAACTTGGGTTGGAAAGCCCTTATAATGTTTTTCACCGGTACATTGGGCATTGTTATTGGAGGGCCGATCGCAATCTTACTCATTGCCACTGTTTCTCCAGAGACCGTTGGAGGTATTGGTCCAGATGCGGTTTGGAGAGGCTTATCAACACTGGCAGGAAGTTGGATTGGTGGCGGTGCCAATCAAACAGCAATGTTAGAAATTTACGGATACAACCCTAAGCTTTACGGAGGTATGGTGTTTGTAGATATTGTAGTAGCAAATATATGGATGGCGCTTTTATTAATTGGAATTGGCAAAAGAAAACGCATCAATCAATGGCTGAAAGCCGATACCACAGCTATTGAAGATTTAAAACAAAAAGTATCTGCATTCACAGAAAGTGTGAAAAAAAATCCAAGCCTCACAGATTTGATGATCATGTTAGGCATTGCATTTGGAGCCGTTGGTTTTGCCCACTTTTCAGCTGGGTATTTAGCCCCTTACTTCAATTCGTTTGTAGAAACTTTTTCATCTGAAACTTTAAAAAACATATTTACTTTTTTGGGATCATCTTTTTTCTGGATGATCAGTATAGCCACGCTCATTGCCATTGGTCTTTCTTTTACCAAAGCAAAAAAATACGAAGGCGCTGGTGCTAGTAAGTTCGGCAGTATTTTTATCTATATTTTGGTCGCTACTATTGGAATGAAAATGGATTTAAAGCTCATTTTTGACAATACGGGGCTGATCGCGATTGGAGTGGTTTGGATGGGGATTCACGCGCTGCTTCTCATTATGGTAGCAAAACTTATAAAAGCCCCTTATTTTTTCTTAGCAGTCGGGAGTCAAGCCAATGTGGGCGGGGCTGCTTCCGCACCCATAGTAGCTGCTGCTTTTCACCCTTCATTAGCCACAGTAGGTGTTTTATTGGCTGTTTTTGGCTATGCCATTGGAACCATAGCGGCCATTGGATGTACGATTTTAATGACTTTGGCTGCTGGCGCGGCTTAGAAATAATTATATTTATAAATGAAAAAAATCTACCCTCTATTTTTAATTATCGCTGTGCTTGGTTGTAACGATGCCCCTGTTCAAAACACAACTGTTAATGGCATCGTAAAAGGGCTTCAAAAAGGAACGCTTTATTTACAAAAAGTTCAAGATACTGCCTATGTAACGCTAGATTCAATTTTCATTAAAGGAGAAAAAGAATTTCAGTTGACTTGTAACCTTGAGGAACCAGAAATGCTTTATTTAGGGCGTTCCGAGTCCTTGAATGCAGAACGGATTCCATTTTTTGCACACATCGGAACGACAACCATAAACACCACTCTGAAACGCTTTAAATTTGATGCTAAAATTGATGGAGGCCCGCAGCAAAAAATACTGGAAGATTACAACGCCAATATCAAGCGATTTAAAAACCTAGACTTAGAATTGCTAGAAGACCTTTTGAATGCACAACGCATCAATGATTCCGCTAAGGCAGAACAAACAAAAGCGCAACGGGCCACAAACCTAAAGCGTCAATACCTATTCAGTATTAACTTTGCAGTCAACAATAAATCAAGTGAAATAGCGCCCTATATTGCATTGGCAGATCTTTACGATACCAAAAAAAGCTACTTGGATACAATTTATAATGGCTTGACACCGGCAATAGCTTCCTCCAAATACGGACTGATTTTGGAAAATTTTATTGCAAATTTGGGATCTAGAGAATAACCCTTAGAGTTTATTGATTTTTTCAATCATCGCTCGGCCTTTTGTTTCGAGCTCAGTCGCAATACTTTTGAAATGGGCTTTTTGACCTTCAATATTTTTCGCATTGACCTTTTCAATAAGAGAATCAAAGGTAGCAATGGCTTCATCAATAATGGCTTCGCTCTTTTTGGTGTCTTGCGTTGGATTTGCAGTTTCCCAAATGTACACCGCTTCAATGATATCTCCTAAAACGTAGTTGATGTCTTTCTTTAAATTTCTAATATTTGCCATAATTGAATTGTTTTGTTTTGCAAATTTACACCAATTTTAGAGATATAATACAGATAAAAATTATTTTCCGGAATAGGATACAAAATTTCTAGGGGTCTCATAAAGCGTTACTTCCAAATCCAAACGATCTTCTAAAACGAATTTTAGTTTATTGTAGATAAAAATGACAATATTTTCTGCGGTTGGGTTTGTTTCTTTAAACTCTGGGACTTCTAAATTCAAGTTTTTATGATCCAAAACATCTTCAACTTCCGATTTTATAAAATCTTTTAAAATTTTTACATCCACAACATAACCTGTCTCGGGATCAACCTCACCAGTTACACTTACAATCAATTCATAATTATGACCATGGTAATGAGGATTGTTGCATTTTCCAAAAATAGCCTCATTTTTTTCATCACTCCAATTGGGGCGGTACAGACGATGGGCGGCATTAAAATGGGCACGACGACTTACGGTTACTTTCATCTTTCAAAATTTATGTGTGAGTAGAAATTTTTAAATATTATTTTAAACCAAGCAGTATATATTTCAGGGTTTAATTCAATATCGGATTTGACAGCATCGACAGGCATCCATTTCCAATCTTCAACTTCTTCCTTATTAATGTCTGGGTCCATTTCGTAGAAACCTGTCATCACATGGTCAAATTCATGTTCTGTTAAGCCATTGTCAAAAGGTGCTTTATAAATGAAAGAGGTGACTTCTTTTAAGCCCGTTGTAAATCCCATTTCTTCAACTAAACGTCTGGTTCCGGCTTCAATATTAGATTCACCATCTCGTTGGTGGCTGCAGCAAGTATTGGTCCACAAAAGCGGAGAATGGTATTTATGGGCTGCACGCTGTTGAAGCATCAACTCGTTTTTTGAATTAAAAATAAAAACTGAGAAGGCGCGGTGTAATACTGCTTTTTCATGGGCTTCCATCTTGGGCATTAACCCAATTTGCTCATCCTGTTCATTCACCAATATGACTTGTTCTTCAACCATTATGCTAAATTATCAACTAATTTCACATTTTGTATTAATTAAATGCTAAAATGCTATTTTTCAATTTTACTAAATTAACATTAAGAAGGCTAATTACAACAAATCTTCATTTGATAGTGGTATATTTGCAAAAATTATTTTTAATGTCTTTTACCAGTGAAATCCAGCGCCGACGCACTTTTGGGATTGTATCGCATCCAGATGCTGGTAAAACTACCCTCACCGAAAAACTACTGTTATTTGGGGGTGCCATACAAGAAGCTGGGGCTGTTAAAAGCAACAAGATTAAAAAAGGGGCTACCAGCGACTTTATGGAAATTGAACGACAACGTGGGATTTCTGTAGCTACATCTGTTTTGGCCTTTGAATACAATGGAATCAAAATTAATATTTTAGACACTCCAGGTCACAAAGATTTTGCCGAAGACACCTTTAGAACGCTCACGGCTGTTGACAGTGTCATTGTAGTCATTGATGTGGCTAAAGGGGTAGAAGAGCAAACCGAAAAACTAGTGAAGGTGTGCCGCATGCGGAACATTCCAATTATTGTATTTATCAATAAATTAGACCGTGAAGGAAAAGATGCTTTTGATCTTTTAGACGAAGTTGAACAAAAATTAGGACTAAAAGTCACCCCTTTAAGTTTTCCAATTGGAATGGGTTATGATTTTAAAGGGATTTACAATTTATGGGAGAAAAACATCAATCTATTTGCTGGAGACAGTAAAAAGAACATTAGCGATACGGTTGAAATTTCAGATTTAAATGATTCAAAACTAAATGCGCTCATTGGAGATTCTGCTGCAGAAACACTGAGAGATGAAATTGAATTGGTACAGGGTATTTATCCAAAATTCAATATAGAAAACTACCAAGAAGGGAATTTACAACCTGTATTTTTTGGATCCGCCCTTAATAATTTTGGTGTCAAAGAATTATTAGATTGTTTTATAAACATCGCACCCATGCCCCGACCAAAAGCCAGTGAAGAGCGTTTGGTAAACCCAGAAGAAGATAAATTCTCCGGTTTTGTCTTTAAAATTCATGCCAATATGGATCCCAAACACCGCGATCGCTTGGCCTTTATCAAAATTGTTTCAGGAACTTTCAAACGCAATACGCCCTATTTACATGTACGTCACAACAAAAAATTAAAATTTTCAAGTCCCAATGCTTTTTTTGCTGAAAAAAAGGCAATAGTAGACATTTCATATCCTGGCGATATTGTGGGGCTTCACGATACAGGGAATTTTAAAATTGGTGATACGCTCACCGAGGGTGAAATCTTAAATTACAAAGGCATTCCAAGTTTCTCACCAGAGCATTTTAGATACATTAACAATGCAGACCCCATGAAGTCCAAACAACTCTTCAAAGGGATTGATCAATTGATGGACGAAGGTGTTGCACAGTTATTTACCTTGGACCTGAACGGTCGTAAAGTTATTGGAACCGTAGGCGCTCTACAATATGAAGTCATTCAGTACCGCTTAGAGCATGAATATGGTGCTAAATGTAGCTATGAAAATTTAAATGTCCACAAAGCGGCTTGGGTAGAACCAAAAGATACTAAGAGTAAAGAGTTTAGTGAATTTAAACGGGTTAAGCAACGCTTTTTGGCAAAGGATAAACAAGGCCAATTGGTGTTTTTAGCAGATTCAAAATTCTCGTTACAAATGACCGAACAAAAATACCCATCCATTAAATTTCATTTGACCTCAGAATTTTGAATAAAAAAATCCCGCTATATTAAAAGCGGGATTTTTTTTAGTTATGCCTGACCCGTAGGCCCAAAATTAAGTGGCATGGGCGGCTGTTCGTAATCTTTGATCTCACCATGCGCCTGCTCAAAACGTTTGACATTGTCATTTAAGGCTTTGGTAAGACGTTTGGCATGCTGTGGCGTCAAAATAATTCGCGACTTTACTTTGCTTTTTGGCACCCCTGGCATGATGTTTACAAAATCGACTACAAACTCAGAAACAGAATGGTTGATAATCGCTAGATTAGAGTAAGTGCCTTCAGCAACAGATGCATCTAGTTCGATATTAATTTGACCTTTTTGTCCTTTCTTTGTTTCGCTCATTACCTATATATTGAAGGATTGTTTTTCTTCTTTAGCTTTCATCAAACTTTCCAATTCTTCACTAGAGCCAACAATCATATTGTCGTACTTGCGAAGGCCTGTACCAGCAGGAATTCTATGCCCAACAATCACATTTTCTTTAAGACCTTCTAAAGAGTCTACCTTTCCATTTACAGCAGCTTCGTTTAATACTTTGGTTGTCTCTTGGAAAGAGGCCGCAGAAATAAAGGACTTGGTTTGTAAGGACGCACGTGTAATTCCTTGCAGAATTGGAGTGGCCGTTGCTGGCCGCGCATCACGTGCCGATACAAGGGTCTTGTCCTCGCGTGTTAAAATGGAATTTTCATCTCTTAACTCACGAGCTGTAACAATCTGACCCGCTTTAAGCGTGGCAGAATCTCCTGCATCCTCAATGACTTTTTTACCAAAAATATCATCATTTTCATCAATGAAATCGGATTTGTGAACCAATTGATTTTCTAAGAAAATAGTATCACCAGAATCTTGAATTCTAACTTTTCGCATCATTTGACGCACAACCACTTCAAAGTGTTTGTCATTAATTTTCACCCCTTGCAGACGGTATACCTCTTGAACTTCGTTCACCAAGTATTGTTGTACTGCAGATGGGCCTTTGATGTTGAGTATGTCATTTGGCGTAACAGATCCGTCAGACAATGGCATCCCAGCTTTTACAAAGTCATTTTCCTGTACCAAAATTTGATTGGATAACTTGACCAAGTATTTCTTGATAGCAGCTGTCTTTGATTCGATGATAATTTCTCTGTTACCTCGCTTGATTTTACCAAAAGAAACCACCCCATCAATCTCACTAACCACTGCTGGGTTAGAAGGATTACGTGCTTCAAAAAGTTCTGTTACACGTGGCAGACCACCTGTAATATCTCCGGCTTTGGAAGACTTACGTGGTATTTTCACTAAAATCTTACCAATGGCAATTTTATCGTTGTCTTCAATCATTAAGTGTGCGCCAACTGGTAGATTATAAGAACGAATTACACCACCTTTTCCATCTTCAATATGGAGAGTAGGAATCAATTTTTTATTTCTAGACTCAGAAATAACTTTCTCTTTAAATCCAGTTTGCTCATCAATTTCAACTTGATAAGTTACACCTTGTTCTATGTTTTCAAAACGTACTTTTCCTGAGAATTCAGAAATAATAACACCATTATAAGGATCCCATTGACAAACCACGGTTCCTTTTTTAATCTTTTGTCCATTTTTAACAAAAATAGAAGACCCGTAAGGAATGTTATTTGTGCTCAATACAATACCTGTTTTCTTATCAACCAATTTAATTTCAGACGTTCTTGAAATCACAATATTAATGTCATTCCCTTCATTATCTTTACCTTTTACGGTTTTTAAATCTTCGATTTCAGCTACACCGTCAAATTTGACAGCCAAACTGTTTTCTTCAGAAATATTTCCAGCAATTCCTCCAACGTGGAAGGTTCTCAGGGTCAACTGTGTTCCAGGCTCCCCAATAGATTGGGCAGCAACCACACCAACAGCTTCTCCAATTTGTACCATTTTTCCAGTCGCTAAATTACGACCATAACACAAGGCACAAATTCCGGTCTTGGCTTCACATGTAAGTGGAGACCTGACATCAATAGATTCAATCGCTGAAAGCTCAATTTTCCTTGCAACGGCTTCATCAATATGAGAACCAGCTGCAGCCAAAAGCGTTTCTGAAATTGGGTCATAAACATCATTCAGTGATGTACGACCAACAATTCTTTCTTCTAAAGTCTCAACAACTTCTTCGTTTTTCTTCAAAGGTTCTACCTTGATACCACGCAGGGTACCACAATCGTGTGAATTAACAATCACATCTTGAGAAACATCTACCAATCGACGTGTTAGATAACCTGCATCGGCAGTTTTCAAAGCCGTATCTGCCAATCCTTTACGAGCACCGTGTGTGGAGATAAAGTATTCTAAAATCGATAGCCCCTCTTTAAAGTTAGAAAGGATTGGATTCTCAATAATTTCTCCGCCACCCGCATTGGATTTTTTAGGCTTGGCCATCAAACCACGCATACCAGTTAACTGTCGAATTTGTTCCTTAGAACCACGAGCTCCAGAATCAAGCATCATGTACACGGAGTTAAATCCTTGTTGGTCTTCACGAATGCGCTTCATAGAAAGTTCTGTCAACTCGGCGTTTGTTGAGGTCCAAATATCGATGACCTGATTGTAACGTTCGTTGTTGGTAATCAATCCCATATTATAGTTGGCCATAATACCATCGACTTGCTTGTTTGCAGCATCAATCATGGTGTGCTTCTCTTGTGGGATGATAATATCTCCCAAACTGAAAGACAAGCCCCCTTTGAAGGCAAAATTATAACCTAAAGACTTGATTTCGTCCAAGAAACCAGCCGTTTCTGGTACGGATGTCGCCTTGAGAATTCCGTGAATGATATCTCGCAGTGATTTTTTAGTCAATACCTCATTGATATAACCGGCAGCTGCAGGTACTTTTTCATTAAAAAGTACACGTCCTACAGTCGTTTCAATCAACTGAGTTTCCAATACACCTTCGGCATTGAAATCTTCGGTTCTAACACGAATTTGTGCATTTAAATCCACACATTTTTCATTGTATGCAATGATGACTTCTTCAGGTGAATAAAAGGTTAAACCTTCCCCTAAAATTTTGACTGCTTTCGTAGACTTTCGCAACTTAGTCATATAATACAAACCGAGCACCATGTCTTGTGAAGGTACTGTAACAGGTGAGCCGTTTGCAGGGTTTAAGATATTATGAGAGGCAAGCATCAAAAGCTGCGCTTCCAAAATAGCTTCAGGTCCCAATGGCAAGTGAACTGCCATTTGATCTCCATCAAAATCAGCATTAAAAGCCGTACACACAAGTGGGTGTAATTGAATCGCTTTTCCTTCTATCAACTTAGGCTGGAATGCTTGAATTCCCAAACGGTGTAAAGTAGGCGCACGGTTCAGGAGAACAGGATGTCCTTTCAGAACATTTTCCAAAATATCCCAAACTACAGGCTCTTTTTTATCGATAATTTTCTTAGCAGATTTAACGGTTTTTACAATCCCTCTTTCTATTAATTTTCTAACAATAAAAGGTTTGTACAATTCCGCTGCCATATTTTTAGGCAATCCACATTCAAATAATTTCAACTCTGGTCCAACAACAATAACAGAACGCGCTGAATAATCCACACGTTTTCCAAGTAAGTTTTGACGGAAACGACCTTGCTTTCCTTTGAGAGAATCTGAAAGTGATTTCAAAGGTCGGTTGGAATCCGTTTTTACCGCTGATGACTTTCGTGTATTATCAAAAAGAGAGTCTACTGATTCTTGTAGCATGCGCTTTTCGTTTCTTAGAATGACTTCTGGCGCTTTGATTTCAACCAAACGCTTCAATCGGTTGTTTCTAATGATAACACGGCGGTATAAATCATTCAAATCAGAAGTGGCAAAACGGCCACCATCTAATGGTACCAAAGGACGTAACTCTGGTGGAATGACTGGAATGGCTTTCATAATCATCCATTCTGGTCTGTTTTCACGATTTTGATTTCCATCCTTGAGGGCTTCTACAACTTGTAAGCGTTTCAAGGCTTCTGTTTTACGTTGCTTAGATGTTTCTGTATTGGCCTTGTGACGCAACTCAAAAGACAATTCTTCAAGATCAATGCGCGACAACAACTCAATTAAACAGTCTGCACCCATCTTAGCGATGAATTTGTTTGGATCAGAATCATCTAAATATTGGTTTTCTTGTGGAATGCTCTCGGCAATGTTAAGATATTCTTCTTCTGTCAAGAAATCCATTTTATTAACCGGCTCTCCTTCTGCATTGATGGCTATTCCTGGTTGAATGACTACATAACGCTCATAATATATAATCATGTCCAATTTCTTGGAAGGTAGACCTAATAGGTAGCCTATTTTATTAGGCAGAGATCTAAAATACCAAATGTGAGCAACAGGAACCACCAAGTTGATGTGTCCTACGCGCTCACGACGTACCTTTTTCTCTGTAACTTCAACACCACATCGGTCACAAATAATTCCTTTGTAACGAATTCGCTTGTACTTTCCACAGGCACATTCATAGTCTTTAACAGGACCAAAAATTCGCTCACAAAACAGACCGTCACGTTCTGGTTTATGGGTTCTGTAATTGATAGTTTCAGGCTTTAAAACCTCACCTCTAGAATCTGATAAAATAGATTCTGGCGAAGCCAATCCTATAGAAATTTTATTGAACTTTTTTTGCGTTGTATTATCTTGCTTTCTAGCCATTGTGTATGGTATATGATAATGAAATTATTCTTCTAATCTAATGTCTAATCCTAATCCTTTCAGTTCGTGCATGAGTACATTGAACGATTCTGGTAATCCTGGTTCTGGCATGGGTTCGCCTTTTACGATTGCTTCGTAAGTTTTTGCCCTTCCAATAACGTCATCAGATTTAACAGTTAAGATCTCTCTAAGTGTGCTTGAAGCGCCGTAAGCCTCCAAAGCCCAAACTTCCATTTCTCCAAAACGCTGACCACCAAACTGAGCTTTACCACCAAGAGGTTGTTGCGTAATGAGAGAATAAGGTCCAATAGACCGCGCGTGCATTTTATCGTCTACCATGTGACCTAATTTCAACATGTAGATAATTCCAACGGTTGCTGGCTGATCAAATCGATCGCCTGTACCACCATCATACAGATAGGTATGCCCAAATCTTGGAATGCCTGCTTCATCTGTAAATTCATTAATTTGATCCAAGGTAGCACCATCAAAAATTGGAGTCGCAAAGGTGCGCCCTAAATCTTTTCCAGCCCATCCGAGTACCGTTTCATAAATCTGACCGATATTCATTCGGGAAGGTACACCTAGTGGATTCAAAACAATATCAACAGGCGTTCCATCTTCAAGGAAAGGCATGTCTTCTTGACGAACAATTCGCGCTACAATACCTTTGTTACCGTGACGACCTGCCATTTTATCCCCTACTTTAAGTTTACGCTTTTTAGCAATGTAAACTTTCGCTAGTTTGATAATTCCTGCTGGTAGTTCATCTCCAACGGAGATTGTAAACTTCTCACGTCTTAAAGAACCTTGAAGGTCATTTTCTTTGATTTTGTAGTTGTGAATTAATTCCTTTACTAGCTTGTTGAGCTTGGCATCTGTCGTCCACTTTCCGCCAACAAGGTGGGCGTAATCGTCCACCGCATTGAGCATTTTTAAAGTGTACTTTTTACCCTTAGGGAATACTTCTTCACCAAGATCATTAAAGATCCCTTGCGCTGTTTTTCCACCTACAATTGAAAAGAGTTTTTGAACCAAAACAGATTTCAAGTCATCAAATTTAATGTCGAATGCATCTTCTAAAGCAGCAATATCCTCTTTGTCTTGAGCACGTTTGCGCTTGTCTTTGATTGCTCGTGAAAAAAGTTTCTTCTCAATAACGACACCGTGTAAGGATGGTGATGCTTTTAAAGAAGCATCTTTAACATCTCCAGCTTTATCTCCAAATATAGCTCGGAGAAGTTTTTCTTCTGGTGTTGGATCACTTTCGCCCTTTGGCGTGATTTTTCCAATGAGAATATCTCCTGGCTTAATTTCCGCACCAATGCGAATCATTCCATTTTCATCCAAATCAGCAGTTGCTTCTTCAGAAACATTTGGGATGTCATTGGTAAGCTCTTCATTACCTAATTTAGTATCTCTTACTTCCAAAGAATATTCATCGATGTGAATGGAGGTAAAGATGTCATCACGAACCACTTTTTCAGAGATTACAATCGCATCCTCAAAGTTGTAACCCTTCCATGGCATAAAGGCTACTTTCATGTTACGCCCAAGGGCCAACTCTCCATTTTGAGTAGCGTATCCCTCACAAAGAACTTGTCCTTTGGTAACCTTGTCACCCTTGTTAACGATGGTTTTAAGGTTGACAGAAGTACCTTGGTTGGTCTTTCTAAATTTTGTCAATGGATAGGTTGCAGTATTAGATTCAAAACTAACCAATTCTTCATCCTTGGTTCGGTTATAATTTATAACAATTTTATCGGCATCCACATATTCTACAACACCATCGCCTGCAGCATTGACCAAAACTCTGGAATCTGAAGCAACCTGACGTTCCAATCCAGTTCCAACAATTGGAGCCTCTGGACGTAATAAAGGAACGGCTTGGCGCATCATGTTAGAGCCCATCAAGGCACGGTTGGCGTCATCGTGCTCCAAAAATGGAATCAAGGACGCTGAGATAGATGAAATTTGATTGGGTGCTACATCTGTGTAATGTACTTGAGATGGATCAACAACTGGAAAATCACCTTCTTGGCGTGCAATGACTTTATCCATTGCAATCTTTCCTTTTGTATCAACAGGAATACTGGCTTGAGCGATGAGCTTATCCTCTTCTTCCTCTGCAGTTAAATAGATTGGATCTGCTTTGATATCAACCACTGAATCTTCCACTTTTCTGTAAGGCGTTTCAATAAAGCCCATAGAATTCACTTTGGCATAAACAGAAAGCGAAGAGATAAGCCCAATATTGGGTCCTTCAGGTGTTTCAATTGGACACAAACGGCCATAGTGGGTATAATGGACGTCACGGACCTCAAATCCTGCACGTTCTCTAGAAAGCCCCCCAGGTCCAAGGGCGGAAAGTCTACGCTTGTGCGTGATTTCAGCCAATGGGTTGGTTTGGTCCATAAACTGTGACAATTGATTGGTTCCAAAGAAGGAATTAATCACAGAGGATAATGTTTTAGCATTGATCAAATCAATGGGTGTAAAGACTTCATTATCACGAACATTCATTCGTTCGCGAATTGTACGGGCCATACGGGCTAATCCAACACCAAATTGAGAAGATAACTGCTCTCCAACGGTGCGAACGCGTCTATTAGAAAGGTGGTCAATATCATCAATTTCAGCTTTAGAGTTAATCAACTCAATTAAGTACTTAATGATGGTAATGATATCTTCCTTGGTCAAGACCTGCTTATCCATCCCGATGTCAAGATTTAACTTTTTATTCATTCTGTAACGACCAACTTCACCTAGGTTGTAACGTTGGTCACTGAAAAATAATTTGTCAATTATCCCACGAGCAGTTTCTTCATCTGGCGGTTCGGCATTACGCAGTTGTCGGTAGATGTGTTCAACAGCTTCTTTTTCAGAGTTTGTTGGATCTTTTTGTAGGGTGTTGTGTATGATGGCATAATCCCCTTGTTGTGATGTTTCTTTGTGAAGCAAGATTGTTTTCGCTCCAGACTCAAGAATTTCAAGAGTGTTTTCTTTGTCGATGATAGTGTCTCTATCCAAAACGATTTCATTTCTTTCTATAGAAACAACCTCACCTGTATCTTCATCTACAAAGTCTTCATGCCAGGTGTTCAATACACGAGCAGCTAATTTACGCCCAAGTACTTTTTTGAGACCAGACTTGGAAACTTTCACCTCTTCAGCAAGGTCAAAAATCTCTAAAATATCTTTATCACGCTCAAAACCAATGGCTCTGAAAAGTGTGGTTACGGGCAATTTTTTCTTTCTGTCAATATAAGCATACATCACACTGTTGATGTCTGTCGCAAATTCTATCCAAGAGCCCTTAAAAGGAATCACACGCGCAGAGTATAACTTGGTACCATTGGCATGAAAAGATTGACCAAAGAAAACCCCTGGAGAACGGTGCAGCTGAGATACCACAACACGTTCCGCACCATTGATACAAAAAGTGCCACTGGGAGTCATATAAGGAATGGTCCCTAAATAAACGTCCTGAACAATGGTTTCAAAATCCTCATGTTCCGGATCTGTGCAATACAATTTCAAGCGAGCTTTAAGAGGCACCGAATAGGTCAATCCTCTTTCTATACACTCTTCAATGGCATATCTTGGTGGGTCCACAAAATAATCTAAAAATTCTAAAACAAATTGATTACGTGTGTCTGTAATGGGAAAATTTTCCATGAAGGTGTTAAATAAACCTTCATCGGCTCTTTCATCTGATTTTGTTTCTAACTGGAAAAAATCCTGGAAGGATTTTATCTGAATATCCAAAAAATCAGGATATTCTGTTCTATTGACTATGGACGAGAAGTTTAATCTTTCAGCTTTTTTTGCTAACATCGATGGACGAATTATTGATTAAAAAATAAAAATTGGGTGCATATGACTTTATACACAAAAGGGTTTAGGTCTCAGAATGCTTCATCCTGTGACCTAAACCATTGTATGGTGGGCAGGTAAACTTACTTAAGTTCTACCTCAGCACCAGCTTCTTCTAAAGATTTTTTCAAGCCTTCAGCTTCATCTTTAGAAACACCTTCTTTGATCGCACTAGGTGCATCATCAACAAGACCTTTGGCATCTTTAAGACCAAGTCCTGTTAATTCTTTTACAAGTTTTACAACTGCAAGCTTAGAACCACCTGGAGCTTTAAGAATAACATCAAATTCTGTTTGTTCTTCTTGAGCTTCTCCACCACCAGCGGCTCCGCCAGCAGCAACAGCTACTGCAGCTGCAGCAGGCTCTATACCATACTCGTCTTTTAAAATTGTTGCAAGCTCGTTAACTTCTTTAACTGTTAAGTTTACTAATTGTTCTGCGAAATCTTTTAAATCTGCCATTTTTCTATCGTTTTAATAATGTTTTTAATTTAATAATTTTTGATTGTATGCTTAATCGTTTGTTTTATCCCTCTTTTTGGGACAAGGTTTTAATGATTCCTGAAAGTTTACCACCACTGGACTGAAGCGCCGATACCACATTCTTGGCTGGAGATTGGAGCAATCCAATAATTTCCCCTATCAACTCTTCTTTCGATTTGATGTCTACTAACATGTCTAACTGATCATCTCCAATGTAAACCGCTTCCTCTATATAAGCACCTTTTAAAAAGGGCTTTTCAGATTTTTTACGGAAAGCTTTGATTACTTTGGCGGGTGCGTTCCCAGTTTCAGAATACATCACTGAAGTATTGCCTTTTAATGTTGAGGGTAATTCTCCAAAGTCTTTTTCTGAAGCTTCCATTGCTTTTTCAAGCAAGGTGTTCTTTACAACGGACAGTCTCACGTTTGCTTTGAAACAAGCGCGTCTTAGTTGAGAAGTCATTCCTGCATTAAGGCCTGAAAGGTCTGTAAGATAAAAATTAGAACTTTCGGCTAATTCGGCAGTTAACGCTTCTATTACTTGTGATTTTTCTTCTCTTGTCATAATATATGTTTAACGCCTATACAGCTGCTGCTTTTGAATCCACCGCAATGCTAGGGCTCATGGTACTCGACATAAAAATGCTTTTTACATAAACACCTTTGGAAGCAGTGGGTTTTAATTTGATTAAAGTAGATAATAATTCTTTGGCATTGCCTTCAATTTTATCCGCCGAAAAAGAAACTTTTCCGATAGCTGCATGAACAATACCTGTTTTATCGACTTTAAAGTCTATCTTACCTGCTTTGACTTCAGAAACCGCCTTAGCGATGTCCATAGTTACAGTTCCGGTTTTTGGATTGGGCATTAAACCTCTAGGGCCTAAAACACGACCTAAGGGTCCTAATTTACCCATCACACTTGGCATGGTAATAATTACATCTACGTCTGTCCAACCACCCTTGATTTTATCAAGGTATTCGTTTAAACCAACATAATCCGCACCCGCATCTTTTGCCTCCTGCTCTTTATCAGGAGTTACCAGTGCCAATACTTTAACGTCTTTACCTGTACCGTGTGGAAGGGATACAACCCCTCTTACCATTTGGTTCGCTTTTTTAGGATCAACTCCCAAACGAACTGCGATGTCAACAGAAGCATCAAACTTAGTATTTGATATTTCTTTTACCAGAGCAGAGGCTTCAGTGAGCGAATAAAATTTACTCGCTTCAATCTTAGCAACTGCTTCTTTTTGATTTTTTGTTAATCTTGCCATTTCAAATATGTTTTATTTGGGTGCGCCTCCACCTTTTACAGTTATACCCATGGACCTGGCGGTTCCTGCAACCATTTTCATGGCCGATTCAATAGTAAACGCATTAAGGTCTACCATTTTGTCTTCTGCAATTGTTTTCACTTGATCCCAAGTCACTTTCGCAACTTTTTTCACGTGAGGCTCGCCAGAACCCTTTTTTACTTTGGCAGCTTCCAATAATTGTACAGCAGCTGGAGGTGTTTTGATTACAAATTCAAATGATTTGTCTTTGTAAACGGAAATCACCACTGGTAATACTTTACCAGGCTTATCTTGAGTTCTAGCATTAAACTGCTTACAGAACTCCATGATATTGACCCCAGCAGCACCTAAAGCGGGTCCAACCGGTGGCGATGGATTCGCTGCACCTCCCCTTACTTGTAGCTTAACTACTTTGTCTAGTTCTTTTGCCATTTTTAATTTTTAGTGACTTGTATTTAAATTGGAAGCTAAAAATACAAATCGTGTTAGTTGTAACAATCTTAAATTTTATCTACTTGCATATAGCTGAGTTCTAGTGGTGTTTTTCTTCCGAAAATTTTCACCATTACTTCTAGCTTACGCTTTTCTTCATTAATTTTTTCAACCGTACCATCAAATCCATTGAATGGGCCGTCAATTACTTTGACCGTTTCACCATTCACAAATGGGATGGCAACATTTTGATCTGCCTCTAAAGCAAGTTGGTCTACCTTGCCAAGCATTCTGTTGACTTCGCTCTGACGCAATGGAACAGGCTCTCCACCTTTGGTTTCACCCAAAAATCCAATGACATTGGTGATGGACTTTATAATGTGCGGTATTTCTCCACTCAAGTTGGCTTGAATCATAATGTATCCAGGGAAATACACTTTTTCCTTTTGGATCTTTTTCCCATTTCTGATTTGGATCACATTTTCAGTAGGAACCAAAACCTGATCGACAAAACTTTCCAGACCAAGTCTAGAAATTTCATTTTCGATATAGTTTTTGATTTTGTTTTCCTGCCCACTTACTGCACGAACAACATACCATTTTTTCTCTTGCTTAGCTTCTGTCATTGTCGTGTTATTACTTAATCAAATTAAAATAGGCTTCTACTACCCTAGAAAAAACTGTATCAACGCCCCAAATGGCCAGTGAGAATATGACTGAAAAAATAGCCACTAAAACAGTTAAATTGTAGCCTTGAGACCAACTGGGCCAGCTGACATTGTTTTTTAATTCTTCAAATGAGTCTTTAATATATTCTAACATTTTTCCCTTTTAATTTGGACGTTTATAACTTGTTGGCCGCACGGTCAATAAAACTTGCACGGGTTGAGAGGCTCGAACTCCCGACACCTGGTTTTGGAGACCAGTGCTCTACCAACTGAGCTAAACCCGTAAATACAAGTGGAGGTATCTTGATTTAACAAGACACCTCGACTCGCATTCGTCTAACATAGATTAGTCTAAAATCTCAGTTACCTGACCTGCGCCAACTGTTCTTCCACCTTCACGAATCGCGAAACGAAGTCCAACGTTCATGGCGATGGGTTGAATCAAGCTAACCTCAATAGTCAAGTTATCACCTGGCATTACCATTTCTATTCCAGATGGCAATGCAATGTTTCCAGTAACATCTGTTGTACGCACGTAAAATTGTGGACGGTAGTTGTTATGGAACGGTGTGTGACGTCCACCTTCTTCTTTTTTAAGGATATAAACCTCTGCTTTGAATTTAGCGTGTGGTGTTACAGAACCTGGCTTACAAATTACCATACCTCTTGAGATTTGAGTTTTCTCAATACCTCTCAATAAGATACCAGCGTTATCTCCAGCTTCACCTCTATCAAGAATTTGACGGAACATTTCAATACCTGTGATGGTAGAGGTTAACTTTTCAGCACCCATACCAATAATTTCAACGGGATCTCCTGTATTGGCAATACCTGTTTCAATACGTCCTGTTGCAACAGTACCACGACCAGTAATTGAGAATACATCTTCAATTGGCATAAGGAAGTCTTTATCAACGTCTCTTTTTGGCAATTCAATCCAAGTGTCAACAGCTTCCATTAATTCCATTACAGAATCAACCCATTTTTGTTCTCCGTTTAATGCGCCTAATGCAGAACCAGAAACTACAGGTCCATTGTCTCCATCATACTCATAAAAACTCAATAATTCTCTAACTTCCATGTCGACAAGCTCTAAAAGCTCCTCATCGTCTACCATGTCTACTTTATTTAAAAAGACAACGATTCTTGGAATCCCTACCTGACGTCCCAATAGGATGTGCTCACGTGTTTGTGGCATAGGTCCATCTGTAGCAGCAACCACAAGAATGGCACCGTCCATTTGAGCAGCACCTGTTACCATGTTCTTCACATAATCCGCGTGACCTGGACAGTCAACGTGTGCATAGTGACGGCTTGCTGTTGCATATTCAACATGTGATGTATTAATTGTAATACCTCTTTCTTTCTCTTCTGGTGCGTTATCGATTTGATCGAATGAGCGCGCTTCAGATAATCCAGCATCTGCTAATACTTTGGTAATAGCTGCTGTTAAAGTTGTTTTTCCGTGATCTACGTGTCCAATTGTCCCTATGTTTAAGTGGGGTTTGGAGCGATCGAAAGTTCCCTTTGCCATGATTTAAATTTTAGTCTTTGTTATTAATGTTATTACTTTTATTATTTTAATCTATTTAATTTATTGTCTTTATTATGGAGCCAATGACGGGATTTGAACCCGTGGCCTCTTCCTTACCAAGGAAACGCTCTACCCCTGAGCTACACCGGCTAAAATATTTAGAGCGGGAGACCGGGTTCGAACCGGCGACATTCAGCTTGGAAGGCTGACGCTCTACCAACTGAGCTACTCCCGCAATACTATTTTAAATCCTGTCTCTCATAAATGTGGGGAGAGCAGGATTCGAACCTGCGAAGTTAAAAAACAACAGATTTACAGTCTGTCCTCGTTGGCCGCTTGAGTATCTCCCCTCAATATAAAATTTTTTCAATATTTTAAGAACGTGAGCCGATGGAGGGACTCGAACCCACGACCTGCTGATTACAAATCAGCTGCTCTAGCCAGCTGAGCTACATCGGCAATTTTTGAAGTTTTTACGCAACAAAAAAGCCCGCTATTTCTAACGGACTGCAAATGTATAGGTATTTTTTAATGTTTCAAAACATTTTTTAAATATTTTTATATGGTTTGTTTGCGTATTTTATCCTTTCTTTTTTTTAGCTGTCGCTCCAATATATGTACGACAGTATCAACGCCTTGCTCAAAACTTTTACATTTTTTCTTGACAACAAAACTCTCCCCAGGAATGGAAAGTACAGCTTCGAACACTTTATTTTCCTTTCCGGGAGTATTTTCTGCCTTTAAATAAACATCTGCTTTGATTATTTTATCATAAAATAAATCAAGCTTGTCCATTCTTTTCTGAATAAAGCTTAAAAGGGATGCATCGATCTTGAAATTTACAGATTGGGTATTTATTTTCATAGCAATAGGATTTTAATTAGAATTAGGGTTTGGATTGTCTGGGGTGGGATTTGACATAAACTTTCTTAAGTTCTGCAATGTTATTATGGGTGTATACCTGAGTGGCAGCAAGACTTGAGTGGCCTAACAACTCTTTAACGGCATTTAGGTCTGCACCATTGTTTAGCAAATGTGTGGCAAAGGAATGCCTTAAAATATGCGGACTTTTTTTAACTTTTGATGAAACAGCTTCAAAATAATTTTTGACAATTCTATAAACCAGTGTACCATATAACTTACCCCCTTTTTGGGTCAAGAGAAGAATGTCTTTATCCTGAATAATTTCGAGTTGGTCGCGCAAGTTAATGTATGTTTTCAAGGATTCCTGTACTGATTTCAACAACGGAATATAACGCTCTTTATTGCGTTTGCCTAGTACTTTTAATTGATGCTGATCGAAATCCACATCCCTAACTTTTAAATGGATTAGTTCCGTACGGCGCATTCCAGTAGAGTATAAAAGTTCTATGATGAGGCTGTTGCGAGTGGCCTCAAAATGACCGTCAGGGGTGGTATTCAAAACAGCCGCTATCTCATTTTCAGAAAATGGAATGTGAACTTTCTTTTGAATTTTTAGGGCTTTGTGTTTCGCCAATGGGGATGTTTTTAACTGCGCTGTTTTTATTAAGAATTTATAATAAGTGTTGAGTGAGGAGATTTTTCTGTTGATAGAGCGGTTGGACAACCCCTGATCAACAAGGATTGTTATCCAGCGCCGAATTTGGTTGTAGTGAACAGTTTTTAATTCTGATACACCGTAGTCTTGTTTCAAAAAACTTTGAAATACCTCAATATCCTTGCGATAAGCCAAAACCGTGTTGGCAGCATATTTTTTTTCTAAAGAAAGGAAATCTGTGAAGGAATGAATGGACATAATCCAGAAATTAATAATCTCTAAGTTACATAAAAATTCAATAGGCTTTACTATTCGAGTGATGGTTTTAGGATATCAAGCAGCCAAATGGGGAGGAAAATTTAGTTTTAATTCAACGTTAGTTTATGAATTAAACAAAAAAAACACCTCGATTGAGGTGTTTATAATCTTGTAATTGAGCTGTTACAGATTCTCGGCGTCTCTTAAGCCTTGAATGTATTGCGCTTTTTGAATTTCAGCTCTTCTTTTTACAGAGGGTTTTGTAAACTGCTTGCGGGTCTGAAGTGAACGCTTGGTTCCCGTTTTGTCAAACTTTCGTTTGAAACGCTTTAGTGCTCTGTCGATATTTTCTCCTTCTTTTATAGGTATTATTAACATAGTCTTAAACCTCCTCTCTTTAGAATTGACTGCAAATATAGTCTTAGTTATTAAACTGACAACAAATTATTTTAAAATATTTCTGGAAATGACCAGTTTTTGTATTTCAGTGGTTCCTTCACCTATGGTGCAAAGTTTTGAGTCACGGTAAAATTTTTCTACTGGAAAGTCTTTAATGTATCCATAACCTCCATGGATTTGAACCGCATCATTAGAAATTTTAACACATGCTTCACTAGCGTACATCTTAGCCATGGCGCTTGCGGTAGTGACTTTTTCACCCTTGTCCTTTAAAGAAGCTGCTTTGTGAATTAGGAGTTCAGAAGCCGCTATTTCTGTAGCCATATCTGAGAGTTTAAAAGAAATCCCTTGAAAGCTAGAAATTGGTTTCCCAAATTGCACACGCTCTTTAGAATACTTAAGGGCTGCTTCATAGGCGCCTTTGGATATTCCAAGCGAAAGGGCGCCAATTGAAATGCGGCCACCATCCAAAAGTTTAAGCGATTGTACAAAACCATCACCTTCTTTTCCTATTAAATTGTCTTTGTGAATTTTACAATTATCAAAAATAAGCTCCGCTGTTTCGCTAGCACGCATCCCAAGTTTATCCTCTTTTTTGCCACCACTGAATCCAGGAGTACCTCTTTCTATAATAAAAGCCGACATCCCATGGGAGTCTCCTTTTTCACCTGTTCTTGCAATTACCACGGCAACATCTCCGCTGATGCCGTGAGTTATAAAGTTTTTAGTCCCATTTAAAATATAATGGTCTCCGTCTTTAACTGCTGTGGTGTTCATGCCACCCGCATCACTTCCTGTATTGTGCTCGGTTAGCCCCCAAGCGCCAATCCACTCGCCGGCAGCCAATTTAGGAAGCCATTTTTGTTTTTGGGCTTCATTGCCAAAATAAAAGATGTGTCCAGTGCAAAGAGAATTGTGGGCTGCTACAGAAAGTCCTATAGAAGGGTCTACTTTTGAAATTTCTTTGATAATGGTAACATATTCATGGTATCCGAGTCCTGAACCACCGTATTTTTCAGGGATGAAAATTCCCATAAATCCCATTTCACCTGCTTTTTCAAGCACCTCTCTAGGAAAGTGTTGACGCTGGTCCCAATCCATGATGTGTGGGCGAATGTACTGCTCAGCAAAATCGCGGGCAGATAAAGCAATCATTTTAAGTTCCTCAGAAAATTGAAAATTCATTTGCGATTATTTATATGCAAATATAATTTAATTATATCTATTTTTTCTTTTGGAAATTCTTTAAGTTTTGTTAATTCCTCAACTCCGACGTAAGCTTCTTTTAACATTCACATTTCAATAATTTGGTAGGCCACATAATCTATAAATGGTACTTTTACAAGAACTTCTTGTGACTTTGTTAAGGCCAATTCAAAACATAGATTTACTACTGTTTTATAGCGGACAAATATTCGTGGAGTTCTTTCTTTACTTTAGGGGCTAGAATGATAATCCCTATCATGTTAGGAACCATCATGGCAAAGATCATGGCATCAGAAAATTCAATAACCGATCCCAGACTAGCAGCGGAACCAATGATCACAAAAAAGCAAAAGATAATTTTGTATGCATATTCCATTTTCTTAGAACGTCCAAACAAATAAACCCAGCCTTGAAACCCATAATACGACCAAGATATCATGGTGCTGAAAGCGAAAAGTACTACAGCAATTGTCAACACATAAGGAAACCAAGAAATTACAGATTCAAAAGCACCGGAGGTCAGTAAAATAGCCTCAGCATTGTTCAAGCTGGCATTGGAAGGATCCACATAGCCCGTGATAATAAGCACTAAAGCAGTCATTGTGCAAACCACTACCGTATCGATAAAAGGTTCTAAAAGTGCCACCAATCCTTCAGAAGCTGCGTATTTTGTTTTAACTGCAGAATGCGCAATGGAAGCCGAACCAATCCCCGCTTCATTTGAAAATGCTGCGCGTCTAAATCCTTGAACCAATACACCAATTACACCACCAGCCACACCTTGTGGATTAAAGGCGCCATCAAAGATTTGTGTGAAGGCATCGCCAATCATCCCAACATTAGAAAATATAACAAACAGTGATGCTGTAACGTATATAACGACCATAAATGGTACAATCTTATCTGTTACTTTAGCAATTTTTTTAATACCTCCTATGATGACAATTCCTACCAAAACGGCCATTATCAATCCAAAGAACCAGCCTCTATCGTGAAGGAAGGAAGTTTCACCTCCAGTGATATTTTCAACCAATTGAAAAGCTTGATTAACTTGAAACATATTGCCGCCACCAAAAGAACCACCAACTACAAAAATCGCGAACAAAACTGCAAGTAATTTTCCGAGTTTTTCTAATCCATTGGACTTGAGCCCTTTGGTCAAGTAGTACATGGGGCCGCCATAGACCACCCCATTCTCGTCTATATCTCTGTATTTTACACCCAAAGTACATTCAACAAATTTTGAAGCCATGCCCAAAAGTCCAGCGACAATCATCCAAAAGGTGGCACCAGCGCCTCCTATTGAAACAGCGATGGCCACACCGGCAATATTTCCAAGACCAACAGTTGCAGAAAGGGCTGCTGTTAGAGCTTGAAAATGAGACACTTCCCCATCATGTCCTTCAACTGCAATGGTTTCAGTACTGTCGCCTCCGGGGGTTGCATCACCCGCAGCTTCTAATGTTTGGTGATGGTCCAAACTATCGTATTTCCCACGGACAATATTTATTGAATTAACAATGCCTCTAAAGTTTATGAATTTAAAATAGATTGTAAAATAAGCAGCTCCAAAAATCAATGGAAACAAAACCCAAAAAACTTTTACGTCTTCTGAAAACTCAATTTGATAAAATATAAAGTTGACAAACCAACCTGTGGCATCTCCAAATTTTTCATCAATAATTTGATCAATTCCCTTGTTTTGGGCAAATGAAAATAACGGTAAAATTAAAGCGATTGATGTTTGGAGTTTAAGTTTCATAAAGATGTCGTTAGTGGTGAAAAAAGTGTTGACAAGATGCCAAAAAAAAATGAGTTATGCAACAAAAGGATTAAGACGGGGTTTCTAAATTCAATTCATTTTTTGTCTTAAATAAACATTTAGTTAACAGTGACCAAGTCTAAAATAAAGTATAAAATTCCTTAGCTGAAGATGAACATCAAGTAGTGGCTCAAAATAGAACCCGTCGAAAAAACAATAAAAACTAAACACAGTAGAGTGTAAAACTAGCTCAATTAAATACAGCTAAATCAACTCTATATTGTATATGGAATTAAGCTTTTGAATTTGTTCGGGCTTGCCCAAAACTATGATTTTAGAGCCGGGCACTAATTTCTGATTGGCTTCTGGATTGATATGGTAATTTCCATTTTCGTCTTTGAAGCCTATCACATTACACCCTGTATGTTTTCTCAAATCCAATTCTAAAATTGTTTTTTGTTGCTTGGTGTTATAAAGTTGCTCAACGGATATTTCTTCAATATTAATAGTTTGATCTCCAACAATAGATAGATTGTCCACAAACTCCAAAAGGTCGGGAACCACCACTAGTGAGGCCATATGATCGCCGCCAATGCGGTCGGGAAGAATGACGTTATTAGCACCAGCGAGTTTTAATTTACTATAGCTTGATTCTTCTGAAGCTCGACTTATGATCCGAATTTTGGAGTTTATCTGACGTGCGGAAAGTACAACAAATACATTTTCAGAATCGTTAGGCAAAGCACAAATCAAGCAAGCTGCACTGTTGATGCCTGCGCGAATCAAGATTTCATCTTCATTTGCATCTCCAACAATAAAAGCAAAGTCATTCTTTTCAATGTTTTGAAAAACAGTTTTGTCTTTGTCTATCACGACAAAATTTCGTTGGTGGGATTGCAGTTTTTTAGCGGCCTGTCTCCCATTTCTTCCATAGCCACAAATAATGACATGCTCGGATAGCGCATTGATTTTCTTTTGCATTTTCTTTTGTTTTAGTTCATTGATGTCGTTCTTTGATATGATATACTCACTAATTACTTTTAGCGCATATCCTAAAATGATGGCACTGGATAAAATAAGACCAATAATAAAAATTTTTGCTTGATGGTCTAAAGCCTCGACATCAGTGTAACCAACAGGTGTAATGGTGATAACTGTCATGTAGATTGCATCCGTCCAAGTGTATCCTGAAATATACTTAAATCCAATAATACCAGTGAAAAGTAAGAATATCAGTAAAACAACTGCGGTTTTTAGTTTTGATCTAAAAAATCTCATAATAGGATTACTCATATTTTATATGTCAAATACCGAACTTCGTTTTGAAAAAATAGTGTCTTTTATACGGAGCCAGAAGGCGATAAATAAATACAATGCAAATGCAAAACCAACAGTTACAAATGTCACATATATAAATGAAGTTCGCACCACTCTAGCCCGCATGCCAAATCGGTCGGCAATGCGTTGACATACATGAAATCCATGGCGCTGTAAAAAAAATAAAAGTTCGTAAAATAACTTCATACTGCAATTTACAAATTTGGATTTAAAAGCAGATGCTTGTCAAATACTTTGGAAAATTAATCCAAGTATCCCATCTCGCGCATCCAATCGTCGTTGAATATTTTTCCAACGTAACGGCTTCCATGGTCGTGAAATAATACCACGACAACATCCTCAGGACCAAACGCATCTTTAAGTTGTAGCACCGCTTTAATGGCGGCACCGGCAGAATTTCCTAAAAACATCCCCTCTTCTTTAGCCAAGCGTTGGGTGTAAAGGGCCGCATCTTTATCTGTAACCTTAGTAAACCCATCAATTAAATCAAAATTTACATTGGCAGGTAAAATGTCCTCCCCAATGCCTTCTGTGACGTAAGGATAAATTTCTTTCTCATCAAAAATACCGGTCTCGTGGTATTTTTTAAACACACTGCCATAGGTGTCAACACCCCAAACTTTTACATTAGGGTTTTTCTTTTTGAGATACCCCCCCACTCCTGAAATGGTGCCTCCGGTTCCAACTCCCACTATAAAATGAGTAACTTTACCATTGGTTTGATCCCATATCTCAGGGCCTGTACTTTGGTAATGTGCTTTGGTGTTGCTGGGATTGTCGTATTGATTTACATACCAAGCGTTGGGCGTTTCTTCACCCAAGCGCTTTGAAACAGAGTAATAAGATTGAGAGTCATCAGGAGCTACGTCTGTCGGGCATACGACCACCTCAGCACCAACCGCTCTTAAAATATTCATTTTTTCTTTAGATTGTTTGTCGCTCATTACAAAAATACATTTGTAGCCTTTGACAATCGCGGCCAAAGCAAGCCCCATGCCTGTATTTCCAGAAGTGCCTTCAATAATGGTACCCCCAGGCTTTAGGCGACCATCTACTTCTGCATCCTCAATCATTTGTAAAGCCATTCGATCCTTGACAGAGTTTCCTGGGTTGAAAGTTTCATATTTGGCCAAGACCAAGCAGGGAAGGGAAGCCGTAATTCTATTTAATTTTAC
>Ga0209503_10000430_pt1 | contig 26877 bp, 24 predicted proteins | sample SouAtlMetagenome_2_FD_187448 | JGI IMG/M metagenome (GOLD analysis project Ga0209503, IMG submission 187448) | Marine eukaryotic phytoplankton communities from Atlantic Ocean - South Atlantic ANT15 Metagenome (SPAdes) (version 2) | ecosystem: Environmental > Aquatic > Marine > Oceanic | place... | reverse complement strand
CTTTTTCTGTTCAGCCCCTGGCAGACAGCCTGTCCTTCGACAGTGCGTATTACTCCTCATGGACGCCGCAAACGACAGGTGACGAATGGGTGTCTCCGTTGGCCGGTGCCATGGCCTTACGTCCGGACGATGAGCTCATCCTTGGAGAGGACACCTTGCCCCCCACGCTTCGCATTCCCTTGAGGACCGATCTGGGCCAAACCTTGGTCGACCTCGATTCGAGCACCTACGATGAAAACGCATCCTGGTTTGAGGTGGTGCCGGGCATTTTGGTTCAGTCCTTGGACGTGCGTCCAGGCGCGCCCGCTTTCGACATCAACAGCGGGTTGAGCGTCATGCGGTTGCACTACCACAACGACACGGACACCTCGTTTTACGATTTCCTCGTCAGCCCCTTGAGTGCGCGCATGAACTTGTTTGAACACGTGTTCGAGGGAGACTTGGCGGTGTTGGATGCGGACGAATCGGTGGAAGAGTGGGCGGGCACAGAACGCGCCTACGTCTTGTCTGCATCGGGCACCAAAGTGCGTCTTCGCTTCCCGCACCTCGCTGCATTTCAAGACAGCCTCGCGGACGTTCCCACAGTTCTCAAGGCTGAGTTGGTGCTTCCGGTCGAGCCGGAGTCGTTTGACAAACCCATCCCGGCGCCCGATCGGCTTTTTGTGTTGCTCGAAAACGCAGAAGGCAATTTGTCGGAAACGCCCGACGAAGAGGCGCCGATTCCAGTGGATGGCACCTACGATGCCACTCAGAAGGCGTACGTCTTCAACTTGAGCAGCACCGTCCAAGCGCTGATGAAAGAAGAATTGGACGGCCGTGAGTTGTACCTTGTGTCCAGCCGTCGTGGCATCTCCGTGTCCAGTGTAGTGTTGAAAGGCACACAAGTGGACGATCCCGCACGGTTGACCTTGACCCTCGGACGCTAACCAAAGCTTGCCCTCGCACCATGTGTGGAATTGTCGGATACCTCGGGCCCCAAGAAGCCTACCCCATCCTCATTGACGGATTGAAGCGCCTCGAATACCGGGGTTATGACAGCGCAGGCATTGCCACGTTGGAAAGCCAAAACACGCTGCGCATTGAAAAGAAGCAGGGCAAAGTGGCCAACTTAGAAGCTCATGTTGGGGACAACAGGCCCCAAGGCACTGTGGGAATCGGGCACACGCGGTGGGCCACACACGGGGCCCCGAGCGATGTGAACGCGCACCCTCACGCGGGAAGTACAGGCCGCATCGCAGTCATCCACAACGGCATCATCGAGAACTACGAGGCTCTTCGGGAGTTGCTCACGCACCGCGGCCACAACTTGGTCAGCGAAACCGACACCGAAGTCCTTGCCCACTTCATCGAAGAAGTCCAACTCTCCACAGGCCTGGACTTGCCCGATGCCGTTCGGACCGCGCTCAAGGAGGTCGTGGGCGCATATGCCTTGGTGGTGATCGACCAAAGTCACCCCGACCGCCTCATCGCCGCGCGCAAATCTTCTCCGCTTGTCATCGGTGTGGGTCAAGACAACGAATTCTTTGTGGGGTCCGACGCCACGCCCATTGTGGCCCACACCAAAAACGTCATCTACCTCGAAGACGAGGAAGTGGCAACCATGCATCGCTCGGGAGAGCTGACCATCCGCACCATCGGTGACACGGTAGTCACCCCTGAAATCCATGCCATCGAACTTGAAATGGCGTCCCTGGAAAAAGCGGGGTACGACCACTTCATGCTCAAGGAGATCTTCGAGCAGCCCAAATCCATCCGCGACTCCATCCGTGGCCGCATCCGACTCCAGGCGGGAGAGTCGACGGTGTCGGGGATTGACGACCACTGGGACGTGTGGAGCAAGGCCCAACGCATTCTGATTCTTGGGTGCGGGACGAGCTGGCATGCTGGACTGGTGGCCGAATACCTCTTTGAGAGTTTTGCGCGCATTCCCGTGGAGGTGGAATACGCGTCCGAATTCCGCTACCGGAACCCCATCATCCGAGAAGACGACGTCGTCATTGCCATTTCACAAAGTGGGGAGACGGCAGATACGTTGGCGGCCATCCGTTTGGCCAAGGAACAAGGCGCACACGTGTTTGGGGTGTGCAACGTTGTGGGGTCGAGCATCGCAAGGGAAACTCACGCAGGTGCCTACACCCATGCCGGGCCCGAAATCGGCGTGGCCTCCACCAAGGCCTTCACAGCTCAAGTGGCTGTGTTGACCATTTTGGCCATGCATGTGGGACACCGTTCTGGCCAACTTGAAGACCAACAATTCATGCGCCTCATGACGGGGATCGACAACATCCCTGGCCTCGTAGAGCGGGTGCTGGACAACGCCGGAATCATTGAGCACATCGCCCAAAAGTTTGTCGACGCAGACAACGCCCTGTACCTCGGTCGAGGGTACCAATTCCCTGTGGCACTCGAGGGCGCGTTGAAGTTGAAAGAGATCAGCTACATCCACGCCGAAGGCTACCCCGCGGCCGAGATGAAGCACGGCCCCATCGCTTTGATCGACGAGGCCATGCCTGTGGTCTTCATTGCCACCCAGGATGAGGTTTATGAAAAGGTGGTCAGCAACGTCCAAGAAGTGAAGGCTCGTGGGGGCCAAATCCTGGCCATCGTCACCGAAGGCGACACCAAGGTTCGGGCCCTGGCAGACCACATTTTGGAAATTCCCAAGGTCGACGACGCGCTGGCGCCCCTGCTCACCGTGATTCCCATGCAACTTTTGAGCTACCACATCGCGTTGATGAGGGGGTGCAACGTGGACCAACCGCGCAACCTTGCCAAGAGTGTCACCGTGGAATGACGCGTCGCGCCTGACTTAAGCGTGGTTATCAACAATCGTTTCTGTGAATGTTAATAACCTTGAGTTGTTGTGAATCTTTCGTTGTGTGCTTTCTTGCACCACCGAATCATTGAAACCTAAATTTCAGTCATGAAAAAACTGATGTTCACCTTGGCCGCGTTCGCCGTGGCTTTCACATCCGCCAATGCACAGAAGCAGTTGGGCGGAGAGCACAACGTTGAAGTCTCCTTCAACCCCTTTGGTGCCAACCCCATTAGCGCCTCTGTCATCAAGTACAGAAACTTCCTTGACGACGACGCTGCGTTGCGTGTGACCCTCGGCCTCAACAACACCAGCAACAGCTACCTTGTTGTGCCTGAGAATTCACTTCAGGAAGCAGGCGCCACGGGTACCCTCACACACCCTGATTTGTTCTTGACCAACAATCACTCTCGTTTGGACTTGGGCATCGGTTACGAAAAGCACTTCAAGGGCACCGACAACTTGTCACCTTACCTCGCTTTGGGCGCGGGCATCAGCATGAACTCTCTCACCTTGCAGCGTGAGCGCTTCAGCGCGCTCAACTTAGACGGAAGCACGGTGAACTCCGGCTTCTGGGAAGATGAGCCCGATCCCGCCAACTGGGGTGTGTGGTCTTATGCCAACGAAATCAAGTCAACCACCATCAACGTGGATTTGCTTTTCGGAGCAGACTACTACTTCAACGACGCGATCTACGTCGGTTTTGAAGCCGGCCTCCGCTTCGCTCAAACGTCTGGCATCACGTCAACCATCACTGCAAGCGACAACAACGCCTTCAACATCTACTTCGACGGCGGATCCGGTGACGAAAACTCCTCTCAGCTCGTCCAAAACACGGTGACTGGCGGCACTGGCTTCCAATGGAACAGCGCGACGGAAGTGAACTACGTCATCAACGGTGAGCCTTGGATCGGCGACGGTGTGCTCTCTGTCAACCCCAACGGTGGTCCAGCCGGCGAAGCTGCGTACATCGCCGCAGACGCCCTCTGGAGCGACTGGGTTGAGCAGTCTCCTGCCACGCAAGACGCGTTGATCGACTCTCCACGTGATGCGTTCTTCAATGGATCCAATTTCTTGGGCACGTACTCTACAGGCATGCTCCGGATCGGTTACTTGTTCGAATAAGAACAAACCCCCTTCGACTTACACAGAAAGGCGCCCTCGTGGCGCCTTTCTTCGTTTCTTGAGGTCATGCATTGTCACTTCGAATGGAACGGCATCGCCCATCGTGCCGATTTGACGCGCCCCGTGGACTTGAGCACCGTACTGGTGGGCAATGGCGGTCCCAATCCCTCCGCGTGGTATGTGGATTCTCCCAAGATGACCCCCGTCCGCGGGAACGGTTTCGTGGGTGCCGTCGACGAAGGGGGTTCCGTGAATTTTCGTGACATCCTGTTCAATCCCCATGGCCACGGCACCCATACGGAATGCCTGGGGCACATCACGCCTGTCATTCATCCCGTGGATCCTTTGTTTCGCGGAACGACATCGCACTTCCCTTGTTTGGCGACCAGCGTGACGCCCCAACGACGTGAAGAAGACCTTGTGGTGGACGTCGACAGCCTTGAAGCCCTGCCCGATGGACCATGGCCCCCGGCGTTGGTGGTGAGAACCCTGCCCAACGACGACGCCAAACGCACCAAAGTCTGGTCCAACACCAACCCTCCCTACTTCACCGTCGCCTTCATGGACAAGCTTGTCCGACAGGGCGTCCAGCACGTGCTGGTGGATTTGCCGTCGGTGGACCGTGAGGTGGACGGCGGGCGATTGGAGGCCCATCACGCATTTTGGCGGGTTCCTGACAATCCGAGACAGGGGTGCAGCATCACAGAGCTCATCTACATGCCTTCCAATGCGCCAGACGGGATGTACCTCCTCCACCTCGGCGTGGCTCCCATGGACAACGACGCGGCGATCAGCCGTCCGGTGCTTTATCCCTTGGTCTGATCCACCTGAGGCAGGACCACCACAAACGCAGTTCCCCTGCCCAGCTCGGACGACACGTCCAAACGTCCTCCAGAACCCTTGACAATCGCCCGAACCATGGCGAGGCCGAGGCCCAAGCCGTGGGTTTTGGTGGTGAATTTGGGCTCAAAAATGCGCTCTAGGCGCGACTCCTCGATGCCGTCGCCGTTGTCCATCACCTCAGTGGTCGCCCGGCCATTTTCACACGTCAACCGAACCTTCACCTCAACATCCCGGCCGGGGCCCGATTCCAATGCGTTTTGGACGAGGTTGTTGAAGGCGCGCATGAGCCGCGTCCGGTCCGCAAACACGACCACCTCTTCTGAGGGCAACTCGAGCTGCACGCCTGACGACTCGTGCAAATACACCACATCTTGAAGCAGTCGTTTGAGGCCAATCCGGCTCATTTCTGACTTGCCGTCGGTGGCCAACATGGCAAAGCCCTCCGCAATGTTGCTCAATGCATCAATCTGCTGGGTCGTGGTCTGGGTGTAACGCTGCAATCGCGCTTCGAAATCAGGTGCGCCATCCCGCCAAGCCCGGTCCAGATGCTGTGCGCCCAATTTCAAAGGTGTCAGCGGGTTCTTGATTTCATGGGCGACCTGCTGGGCCATTTCCCGCCACGCTCCTTCACGCTCCAGCGAGGCACGTGCATTCATGCTCTCCTCCAATTGTGCAAGCAGGGCATTGTAGGACGTCACCAAACTTCCAATCTCATCTCGCCAACGGTACGTGAGCGTTTTGCTTTGGCCTCGTTGCAAGGGGTTGGATTGCATGTCTGAACTCAAGCGTCTCAAGGGGCCCACAATCGAGTTGGACAAGGAAAACCCGAGCAACCCCACCAACAAGAACAAAAGTGCGTACACGGGCGCCAAACGAAGCAGGAAGGCCTTCCAGTCCGCCTCCTCGGCCAGGCGCGGGTCGTAGTGGACGTGGCCCAAGGCCAGCACTTCGCCGCTTCCCGTCCTCAAAGGCCACACCACTTCTGTGCCTCCGCGAACGTTTGGGATTTCTGTGCGCCCCTCACCCAGCGTCGCTGATGCAAGGACGTCCTGGTTCAAGGACAATGAGACTGTGCTGTCGGGCGAACCTGGGCCCGCCGATGTCGTCACCAACCGACCTTGGTTGTCGTACAGGGAAAACGTGAGGCTGTGAACGTCGGCCAATTCACAGATGCGGTCCGTGAACACCACGGCCAAGCTGTCCTGCCCAACCGTGCCCCCCATGCGTTCGAGCATGTAGCTCAGGCTCCTCTGAAGTGCGGCTTCTTTTCGGAGAAGGCGCTGGGCATTGTAGGTGGCCTCCGCGTCCACCCCATATCGATATGCCACGTAACCGGTGGCCACCAGTGCGCAAAGCACCACGGCCATCATGCCCAAGAAGATTCGGAACCTCAAGCCCATGGGCTCAAGCTAACCACAAAGTGTGCCAAGAAAATAGGGAGCGGCCGATTAGCCGTCGAGCGCTTCAGAACCGGCCACGATCTCGAGGATCTCCGTCGTGATCGCCGTCTGACGTGCCTTGTTGTAGGTGATGCGCAGGTCGCGAAGCAACTCACCACCGTTGTCCGTGGCTTGGTGCATGGCCGTCATGCGCGCACCGTGCTCTGCGGCGTGGCTGTCGAGCAGCGCCTTGTAAAGTTGAACGCGAAGGGCGTTGGGAAGCATGCGCTCCACAATTTCCTCTTTGTTGGGCTCGAAAATGTAGTCGATGGACGATGCATCGCCTTCTGCATCCGCATCCGGAAGCATGGGTAAGAAAGCCTCTTCCGTGGGGATTTGTACCGCCGCGTTCTTGAACTGGTTGTATGCCAGCACCACACGGTCGTAGGTGCCGTCCGCGAATTGGGCCATGACTTCGTTGGCCACCTCAGAAGCATGGGCGAAGTCCAGGTTCTCAAACAGCGTGGTCGCCACGTCACCGAACCCTTTTGCCACGGGCCACTCCAAGCGGTTGGCGGCGTCCAAGGCCTTCTTGCCTAGGGGCAAGACCGCATAAGCTTGGTTTGCCTCTTCGCATGCTTTCACCGCGCTGGTCGCAAGCTTCACGACGTTGTTGTTGAACGCTCCACACAAACCCCTGTTGGAGGTGATGGCCACAATCAACACCCGCTTGACATCCCGAACTTCAGAGTATTGACCTTCTCCCTGCTCCAAACTCGCGCTCACGTTGGCCAACATGCCTTGAAGCTTCACAGCATAAGGGCGCATTTGGGTGATGGCGTCTTGCGCACGACGCAACTTGGCTGCAGACACCATCTTCATTGCAGAGGTGATCTGCATGGTGTTCTGCACCGAGGTGATGCGGTCGCGTACTTCTTGAAGTCCTCCAGCCATGGCTTAACGAATCAGGCGTAACGGGCGGTCATTTCTGCTGCCGCAGACTCAATCACGCTGGTTTCTGCGTCGGTGTACTTGCCGGCTTTCAAAGAAGCCATCGTGTCGGCGTGTTTGTTCCGCATGTAGTCGAGGAACTCGACCTCAAACTCGCGAATCTTGCCCACCGGAACGTCCTTCAACAAGTTCTTGGTGCCGCAGTAAATGATGGCGATCTGCTCCTCTACTGGGAGGGGAGAGTTTTGGTTTTGCTTCAAGATCTCCACGTTGCGCTCGCCCTTGCCGAGCACGGCCTTGGTGGCGTCGTCGAGGTCGGAGCCAAACTTGGCAAACGCCTCCAGCTCGCGGAACTGCGCTTGGTCAAGCTTCAACGTACCTGCAACTTTCTTCATGGATTTGATCTGCGCAGAACCACCCACACGGCTCACCGAGATGCCCACGTTGATCGCGGGACGCACTCCGGAGAGGAAGAGGTTGGATTCCAAGAAGATTTGTCCGTCCGTGATAGAGATCACGTTGGTCGGGATGTACGCCGACACGTCGCCTGCTTGGGTCTCAATGATGGGGAGGGCCGTCAATGAACCGCCGCCCTTCACCTTGCCCTTGAGGGACTCGGGGAGGTCGTTCATTTGAGCCGCGATGCTGTCCTCCGCGATGACCTTAGCCGCACGCTCGAGCAAACGAGAGTGGAGATAGAAGACATCCCCTGGATACGCCTCACGTCCTGGAGGACGGCGAAGCAACAAAGACACCTCACGGTAGGCCACAGCCTGCTTCGAGAGGTCATCGTAGACCACCAATGCAGGACGGCCTGTATCGCGGAAGTACTCTCCGATCGCCGCGCCTGTAAAGGGTGCATAGAACTGGAGAGGTGCGGGGTCCGATGCCGTTGCGGCCACCACTACAGTGTAGGCCAAGGCACCTGCCTCTTCGAGTGTGTTCACGATGCCCGCCACCGTAGAGCCCTTTTGGCCCACCGCGACGTAGATGCAGAATACCGGCTCACCTGCATCGTAGAATTCTTTTTGGTTGATGATGGTGTCAATGGCCACCGTCGTCTTTCCCGTCTGACGGTCGCCAATGATCAACTCACGCTGTCCACGCCCAATGGGAATCATCGCATCAATGGACTTGATGCCCGTCTGCAATGGCTCGTTCACTGGTTGACGGTAAATCACGCCTGGTGCTTTGCGCTCGACAGGCATTTCAAACGTTTCTCCCGTGATGGGGCCTTTGCCGTCAATCGGCTCGCCCAGCATGTTGACCACGCGGCCCAACATGCCCTCGCCCACCTTCACCGAGGCAATGGAATTCGTGCGCTTGGCTGTGCTGCCTTCCTTCAAGTCTCCTGAAGGCTCAAGCAACACCACACCCACGTTGTCTTCCTCGAGGTTGAGGACGATGCCGCGAACGCCATTTTCAAATTCGATCAATTCCCCGGACTGCACACTTGTCAATCCGTAAATACGGGCAATTCCGTCTCCCACTTGGAGGACGGTGCCAACTTCCTCGAGTTGAGCTGCGCTTGCAGAGCCTGCGAGTTGCTCGCGGAGGATGTTGGAGACTTCTGCTGGGTTGATATCAGCCATCAGTTTGTGATTTTGTCCCGATCAAAATTCGGGCTCGTAATCGTGTTCCGTGAGTTCACGGCCAAGCGCCTGGATTTGGCGCTTCACCGAGGCGTCGATCATCTGATCTCCAATGTGGAGGATGTACCCTCCAAGGATGTCAGGATCGACCTGTTCAGTCAGTTCCACTTCGCCTTTGTGCACTTTGGCCACTTGGGCGAGGATGTTGGACCGCAACGCATCTGTCAATGCCACAGCCGTGGTCACTGTCACAGATTGGATGTTGCGAAGGGCCCGAAGCTGGGTTTGGCCTTCTTCGACCATGTCCACCACCAAACCTTCTCTTCCCTTTTGGATGAGGATTTGAAGGTAACTCGCCGTGAGTTCACCAACGTGACCCTTGAGCACAGCATCCAGCACTGCTTGCTTCTTGTCCCCCTTGACAATGGGGCTTTGAAGCAGAACCACCAAGTCGCGTGAGCCTGAGAACAACGCATCAAGCGTGTCCAAATCCTGACCCACCGCATCCAACTCGTTGCGCTCTTGCGCAAGAGAAAGAAGGGCTTTCGCGTAACGTGCGGCGACTCGTGCTGTAGCCATAGCTTAGTTCAATGGGCTTTCGTCGATCAACTTCTGCACCAAGGCTTGCTGCTTGTCTTCGCCAGACAACTCTGTGCGAATGAGCTTTTCAGCGATGGTCACAGACAGCTTCGCCACTTCCGCCTTCAACTCCGCGACTGCGGCTTTGCGTTCTGTGGCGATTGCTTGGCGAGCGTTTTCTGCTTCACGAGAGGCCTCGTCTTTGGCTTTGGCCTTGGCCTCAACCACCACCTTGTCTGCCATCTCGCGCGCCTCACGCAACATCGCGTCGCGTTCTGCACGTGCTTCCTGAAGCAGGCGGTCGTTGTCCGCCTGCAAGGCCGTCATCTCTGAACGGGCCTTGTCTGCTTCATTCAAGGCCGTGGCAATGCTCTCTTCACGCTCCTTAAGGGCAGTGAGGATGGGTCCCCACGCCATTTTGCGCAGCAAGAACATGACCACCAAAAAGGCAATGGTGGACCAGACGACTGTCCCGAATGCGGGTGTCAGCAGCGCCTCCATCGAATTATCCGAGGGCGACGAGCAAGCAAACAATCACACCGAAGAGGGCAACACCCTCAACCAGTGCCGCAGCCACAATCATGTTGGAGCGAATGTCTCCCGCGATTTCAGGCTGACGAGCCATGGCTTCCAAAGCCGATCCGCCAATGCGTCCTACACCGAGGCCTGCGCCAATAGCAGCAGCACCAGCACCGAGGCCTGCGAGGCCTTGTCCAATTTCAAGAAAGATGGTCAACAATTCCATTTGGAAAATTTTGAAAGAGTAATAAGAATCAATGATGGGCCTCGTGGGTCGCTTCACCGAAGTAAATCGCGGCCAAGAGGGTAAAGACAAATGCTTGCAAGAACGCCACAAGGAGTTCGAGGCAGTACATGAAAATCATAAAGGCTGTCGAAAAGATGCCGATGCCGTAACCGGCTGCCATCGCCTCTCCACCTTTGCCGAAAATGAGAATCAAGCTCACGAACGACAAGATGATGATGTGACCTGCGCTGATGTTCGCCGTCAGACGAATCATCAAAACGATGGGTTTTAGGAACATCCCCACAACCTCGATGGGAATGATGATGGGCATCACAAACAGTGGTACACCTGGAGGCCAAAACAAGTGGCCCCAGTAATGCTTGTTTCCATTGAAGGCGGTGATCAAGAAAACCAGCGACGCCAACACCATGGTTATGCCTAAGGTGCCTGTCACGTTGAATCCTCCGATAAATGGAACCAGTCCCAACAAGTTGGCGAAGAAGATGAAGAAGAACACCGTCATAAGAAAGGGCAAGAACTTGTCTGCCTTTTCTTTTCCAATGTTGGGAATGGCGATTTCGTCACGGAGGAACACCAACAAGGGTTCCAGGGCGTTGGTCATTCCTGTGGGCGCTTGACCCTGACGGTTCTTGTAGCTTCCAGCCATGCGGCCAAACAACACAACCATCAATCCCAGCATGAGCAGCATGCCAAAGATGGATTTGGTGATGCTCAAATCATACACCACTGGGCCATGGTGACTCGAGTCTGCGTCATTGTGGCCTTCGTGCGCGCTGTGATCATGACCGGTGTGTTCGTGACCGGTGTGATCCTCATGCGCATGGTTGTTATGGTTGTGGCCGTCGTGGTCCGCGTGATCATGACCTTCGTGAGAACCGTGATCGTGACCCGCGTGGTCTTCCGCCACAACAATGTGCCCGTGGCTCAACTCATATCTCACCCCAGATGGGCGCTCTGCGATGCGCCCATCGCCATGGCCTTCAAACGCGCTGCTCATAAACACATCCAAGCCATGCTCAGCGGTGTACACAATGATGGGCAGCGGAATGTGCACGTCTCCCCACAAATGAATCTCGTGGGCATCGGCAATATGGTGGATGATGAAGTTGCTCGGATTGAACGCCTCTTGTTCATGGCCATGGTTGTGGCTGTCTTCAGCCCATGCCGTTGTGGCCGCCGTGGCGACCAACAATCCGAAAAAGAGTGCAATACGCTTGTTCATGGTTGCAAATCCGCGGCAAAAGTACTCACGAAAGCGGTGTTTTGCACAATTGAAATCAGTTCTTTTGGTTTTGGTCCCCAGCCCCCACTGTTGCTGTCACAATCACCACAGTGTAAAGGACAAACACGCCAAATGCCGCGAACACAAATTCCAACCGCGCTTCCTCGTTGGACACCAAGAATGCTGTCAACCACCCCAAGGTCGTGAACAACTTCATCGCGGTGGTGCCGTTCACGGCAGCCACAAACTGCATGGGTGACTTGTCGCTGGTTTTGCGAATCCAATTCAGCCCAAGCGATGCGGCCACGGCCAATGAGAGCACCGTGGCGGGCCACCACCACAAACCCGAGAGTACCGCCAAGCGCGGAATGACATTGGGCGCCGTCAGCGAAAGGGCGGTGACGGCGAGGAGTGCGATGAAGGCCAAGCGAAGTGTCATGATTCAAAGAAGAGCTCTCAACACTTGGTACATGCCAGCCGCTAGGCCGAACACGCCAAACAAAGCTGTGCCTATGGGTTGTTCCCACATGAGGTGTTCGTCCACCTTCATGCCAACAACAACGCCGAGACCAATGGCCGCGGCGAGTTGAAACCCCATGCCTGCAAAACGCAGGATGGATGTGCTTTTTTTCTTGGCTTCATCGCGCGAGGCGTCCGACGACGTGTCGCGCTCCGACATGAGGAATCAGAGCTTGGTCTGGGCCAACGGTGCCTTGACTGCCTCTTTCTTAGGCATGCCTGTCTCGACTTCGGCGCCTTTCAGGGTGTTCACTGCGCCAGGCTTTCCCATCATGGTTGCTTCCTTCCGCTCGCGAGCGCCCATGTGGAACGTGCCCACAGGCTGAGCACCTGCCTCCACGCTCAACTGACCATAGAAGATGGTTCCAGCCACTTTCGCCGATGCTTTGAGTGCCATGAGTTCTGCCACTTCGATTTGGCCTTCCATGACGCCTTCCACTTCGCAGTGAGCGCACTTGACGTTGCCTTTGATGATGCCCTTGGGGCCCACCACCAAACGACCTTTGGTCACAATGTCGCCTTCAAACGTGCCGTCGACACGCATGTTGCTCATGCTTCGAATGTTGCCTTCGAAGAGTGTACCTTCGACAATGCGGTTCACCGCATCCGTGCTTGGGGCGTCCATGCCCATGGGGGATTTCTTGTTGCCAATCATTTGGCCGAAAGGTACTGTTGTGAGAAGAACTTCACATACCCTTGGATGTCCTTGTTTTTGAACAACGTCACATAGTTTGCGTTGCTGATCACCACCAAATCGTACCCCGAAGTGTTGATGTCAATGAGGTCTTCTCGGTTGGAGGTGAACACCTGGTAATACCCCATGGCTTCCTCGGAATTCCTGAAGGATTTGGTCAAAACCACCTGGTTGGCCCGGTCGATCAAATTGCTGGTCACCTTGAGGCGCTTGGAGGCGTAAAACGCACTGTTGAAATCTGACGTTTGCGCCTTGACTTCTTCGCCGTTTCCGCGACCCACAGGCACGAAAATCGCGAAGTAGTGCTCCTTGCTTGGGTGCGCTTTGAACGGAGACTCCTCCTCAACCTCCTCCTCAACCTCCTCGGGCCTGCTTTCGTCGCGGCCCAACTCGACCCCCAACGCCCGCATCAAGTCGCGCGCGAACGCCGCCTCTTCGGTGTCGGGGCACGTGCCAAGGATCCCTTGCAACGCCTCAAAATACGGAGTGCGGTCTCCTGTGTAGCTGGTCAACCCGCCCACACATTGGGCGCGAAGCAAGGTGTGCTTGCAGGCGTAAAAGTTGACGGAGTCGCGCGCCAAAACCTCGTCGATGTCGAGCAACACGTTTTGGTAGTCCCGGGTGTAGTAACGGCTCAACATGGCCTCGTACTCTTCCCGTTGCGCCTGGCGCGTCACCTCTTCCTCATTTAAGTAATCTGGATCCTTGATCAAACGCGCCCACTCGCTGCCAGGGTACAGCCGAATGATTTCATCCGCCCAGTACGCGCTGTTGCAGTCGTCGCAAAAAGGGTTCTGATAGTTCTCCTCGATTTCGCGCTCCAGGTAGGTGCGGAACAATTGGTAGTGTGCCGTGGGGTGAAAGTTGGAGCTGTCCAGGACTTCCACCAATTCCGCCCAGGTTTCGATGGCTTTTTCGTTGTCGCTCAACTTCTCACGGTAGTCCAAGCCCGCGTTGTAGTAAGCCTCCGCCATGCGCTCCTCCTGCACCACACGGTCTTCGGGTTCACATGGCAGGGTAGCCAAGAGTTCCTCAAACGTGGGCAAATTCGCAGGGTCGAGGGGGTCTAAAACCTCTTCAAAGTCGCCATCCCCGCCACCGTCTCCACCCTCCTCGTCCTCGGAGAACAGGTTGCCCAATTTGTTGGAGCGCCGCCAGTTGTCTTCCAACATCCGGTCGCCCCAATAGGATAAAAACTCCTGTTGGCCTGACTGACGCAATTGTCCGTTGTAAGGCCAAAACATCCCCGCACCCGAATTGTCTGCGGCAGCCGCAGCGGCGGCAGCTTCTGCCGCGGCCTCGCGCTCGTCCCGCAGGCGCTGGAGTTCCAACTCCATGTTGCGCAACACGCGGTCCACCGCACGCAGACGAAGGTCCTCATCCATGTCGCACAGGTTGAGGAGGCTGTCGACTTCCGAGATGATGTTGAGGTTCTCCACCAAGCTGCTCAAATCCGACGCCAGTGAAGAAATCTCGTCCTTCCTCTCGTTGTCTTCGTCGATGTAAACGAGGGCTGAGTCGTAGTACGCTTGGGCTGTGGGGTAGACCAAATCCTCCATGTAGAGGTCCGCCAACTTCAAGTAACCCTTGCCCAGCTGGTGCTCATCGTCCACATGTGCTGCCACGGAAGCTTTGAAGAGGTCAAAGGATTCGTCACGGCGACGGTCTTCCAGGGCCACCTCACCCAACGCGAAGTACACTTGGTCGAGGTAGTCTTCGTTCTTCTTGTCGTCGAGCATATCTTCCAGCAACTCAACAATGGCGTCGCTGTTTCCATTGCGACGCTCGTACGTCATGGCTTGTTGAATGTTTCCTTGGAAGACCCACTCGTAGTCCTCCCAGCGCATGTCGGCGACAGCTTGGAATTCTTCGATGGCGCGCTCCTTGTCACCCATTTCACGAAGGCATTGAGCCAACACAAACGTGGCGCGCGTTCGGGCCTTGTCTTTTTTGCCCAACAACGGCAAAGCGTCCTCCAGGTGACGCGCGGCGGCTTCGTACTCCTCTTGCAGAACCTTGTATTGGGCAAGAACCATCAAGGTGTGTGCCTTGGCGTCGTCCGACGCGTCGCGGACACTCTCAGCTTTGGTTAGGGCGTTTTTCGCTTTGATCTCGTCCCCGGTTCTCATGTGCGTCCGGCCCAACCAAGAGAACGCCCATGCTTCAGCGTCAGCCCCATCCACGGTCCGCACCAGGTAGGTGAAGATTTCCTCTGCCTTGGGATAGTCCCCTTTGAGGTAATACGACTTGCCAATGACGGTGTAGTTGTCGTCGATCCACTTGTTCATGACCGGCCTGTTGAACGACTTGGTCATGCGTTTGGGCGGAGCCATGGTGTGTCGGTCCACCACGCGGGTGCACTTTTCGATGGCCCGCTCCATCAAGGGAAAAATTTGCTGGGCCGTGGATTCGTCGGCCTCAAGGAACAACGGAAGCACCTCGTCCCAACGCTCTTCGTGAAGCTCCTCAAGCTTGAGTTCCGCCTCCGCGTGGGCCTCATTGGCGTAAAAGAAGCCGTTGTATTTCGCTGTTGTGTTGTGGAACAGCCGGTACGCTCGTCCGTCGCGCTTTGTGGTGCACGACGCAAACACCAAGATCATGGTGGCCAAAGCGAGCGTAAGAGAGCGGGTTGACATCGGGTGCTTCAACGTAGAAGGGTCAAATTTATTGGATGCAGGCCTTGGTTGGTCGAGAAACTTCTGTTCCTGTGGCGGATATTCGCAACATGTCTCTGTGGAAACACCGGCTTCGGGTCACTGTATTTGATGAGAGTTCCTACTCTGAAATTCGGGTGTTCAACGGCACACCCCGGACTTGGGCCGCATGGGTGGCTTTGGCTGTTGGCCTGGTGATGGGCATCACCTACCTCGCTGTGGCGCACACCCCGCTTCGCGAATGGGTGGTTCCTGGATACGTGGCGGAGTCCACCCGTAAGGACATGCGAGAGACCCGAGCCATGGCCGATTCGTTGACCCAGCTGCTCACCCGTCAAGAAATGAGCCTGACCGCCCTGCGACACTCCCTTGTAGGGGACTCCGCAGCCTTGGCGTTCCTGCAGGGTGCCTCCGACCCCGTAGAAAACACACTGCCCGATCCGGCGTCACTCTCCACCCTCGAAACAGGAGCCGGCGAGGGAGAAATAACCCTGCGCGATCAAATCGACCAGGAAGACCGATTCGCCCTTCAACGAAAATCCTCGGACAGCAACACCTCCATCGGCTTCCCCTTCTTGCCCCTTGCGGGCGGCATCTCCTCAGGAATGGATGTCGGCATCGGACACCTTGGGGTCGACCTCGTGGCGCCAGAAGGCGCCGCTGTTCAAGCGGTGGACGATGGCTCGGTATTGTTCAGCAACTACACCGTGGAGACGGGCTACACACTGCTCATCCAACACCGTGGCGAACGGGTCTCCGTCTACAAACACTGCGCGTCCTTGCTGAAACGGCAAGGCGATTTGGTCAGCGGTGGAGAGGCCGTGGCGCTGATGGGAAACACCGGTGAATTGACCACAGGGCCCCACCTTCACTTCGAGTGGTGGGTTCGCGGAAGGCCTTTGGACCCAACCCCGTGGTTAGGCCAAGTCGCCGACCACTAGGTCTTTATGCCGGCCAAACAAGCGGTCCGCACGCCGTCAATTGTGTGTACTCCTCCCAGCGCCGCTGGGTGCTTTCTGCGGTCAGCGCTTGGAGGCCCGAGGTTCCAAACGCCTCACATGTGAAGCTTGCCATGACACTTCCCACGGTCACCGCCTGCTTCATGTCTTCCCACGACACTTCGCCGGTCGCCTCGTGACGTGAAGCCAAGTAGCCGATGAAGCCCCCCGCGAACGTGTCACCTGCGCCTGTCGGATCCACCACCTTTTCGAGCGGGAAGGCTGGTGCGAAAAACACCTTCTCACCCTGGAACATGAGTGCGCCGTGCTCACCCTTTTTGATGACCACGGTCTTGGGACCCATGGCGTGAATGGCCCGGGCAGCTTTGGGTAAGAAGTGCTCGCCTGTCAACTGACGCGCCTCCTCGTCGTTCACGGTCAGCACGTCGACGCGGGTGATCATTTTCTTGAGGTTGTCCAGGGCCACGTCCATCCAAAAGTTCATGGTGTCCAACACCACAAGCTTCGGCGCAGCCACCTGGTCAAGCACAGCCAATTGCACGGCGGGGTCCAAATTTCCGAGCATCACAAAGTTCGCGTTGTTTCCAGATTTGCACACCCTAGGCTCCCAGCCAATCAACACATTCAAATCCGTGGCCAAGGTGTCGCGGCCGACCATGTCGTCGTGGTACTTGCCTGACCAATGAAAGCTCTCACCTCCCTCCACACGGGTCAACCCGTTGAGGCAAGCGCCTCGGCCTGACAATTCGGAGAGAAATTCTTGGGGGAAATCCTCGCCAATCACGCTCACCAGGTGTTGTTTCCGCACAAAGTGCGACACCGCCAAGGCGATGTAGCTCGCGGCGCCACCCACCACCTTTCCTGAGTTGCCAAAGGGAGTCTCAATGGTGTCGAAGGCCACCGTGCCTAGGGTCAATACCGCCATGATTTCGGGAGATTCTGCTGATTTTCACCAAAGGTATTGCTTCAATGCGCACCCTGGCGTATTTTTGCCGTCCGCAAATTCCTCCATAGCTCAGCTGGTTAGAGCATCTGACTGTTAATCAGAGGGTCCTTGGTTCAAGTCCAAGTGGAGGAGCCCAAAAGAAGCCTCGCCTCGTGCGGGGCTTTTTGTTTCAATCAACCATGTTTAGATTGGGCGAATAATTAAACACCTTTTTCTAATGAAACAATGCACCTTTTCTTGCGCGATTCTCGCGCTTTGCCTCCTTTCCGCTTGTAACAGCGGCCCTGTTGAACAAAACCCCGCCTACGAACAAAATGTAGCCTCCATGAAGGCCATGTTTGATGGATTTCAAAACAAGTCCATCGACCCCTCCCTTTTCGCGGAGGACTTTGTCGATGTGGGGACGGGGTTTGAAGAGGTCGATCGCAACAAAGATGGCGCCATGCAACAGTGGAAGATGATGACCCGCGTGATGGATGCCGAACTCACGAACGCTGTTTACCTGCCCGGCATTGACACACTGACCCTTTCCTTGGATGGCAGTGTGCGATACTACGGACAGTGGAAAATGACGATGGGTGAGGCAACCCAGTCGTTGATGGCCTACGGCAGCATGGAGTTCAATGAGGCTGGAGAAATCCGCAACTTTGCTCATTACGCAGACTGGACAGCAACATTTGGCGCCCTTCTTGCTGAAAATCCAGAAATCGCAGCCCGGCTGGAACAGCGCACCAACAGGAGCGCACAATAATTGGCGCAACTCAAAGAAACCATCAAAAAGCCCCGCACAACGCGAGGCTTTTTTTTGTGACTTGGGAGATCTTCTGACTTGTCAGAGACCCCCGCTAAGCATGAGTTTGAAGAATAGCCCCTTTTTATTCGTCCTGCGGGTCACCTCCCCACATACAGTTGTCACATCCATCACCAAGGATGTCATTGCCATCGTCACATTGTTCACTTCCTTCAACAATCCCGTTTCCACATATAGCGCAGGACGTGTCGTAAAGAGACAGCATCGACAAGATGTCATCAACCCCGATGTACCCATCAGCAGTGAAGTCCCCTGGACAGTCTGAATTCGCACAAAGGGGGCACTCTGCTGATGCAAGCCCTGCATTGAACGCGTTTTCCTGTGCTGCGTCGTGGGCCTCTTGGCTGTACAGGCAAGATCCATCTTCAATGGTTGCTGTTGAGTCGTAATTCGTTGCATTCTCATGAGTACAACCGAAACACGAGTTGTCACCACCACACACACCGCAATCGTCGTTGTAAAGGCACGAGTCATCGTCAAAGACTGCCTCATCCGAATAGTTGCAGGCTGTCTCATCTGTGCAATCTACAAGGGGGCAATCATTTGAAAAGGGGGACGGCCATGGAGAATCCCCAATCCATGTGCCGCATTGATTGATGGTGCCTAAGTTGGTAACATCCCCCCCCCAATACATACCAACCCAATCTTGTGTCGGGATGTTGACGATGGTCCCGTAGTTGTTGATGGTCCCGTCGGGCTCATTGACGATGGTCCCGTAATTATTGATGACACCGTCGAAGTCGTTGTGGATGGTCCCATAGTTCCTGACTAAAAGGCCCTCAGGAATGGTGGCGTCATTGCCAGGGGCAGGAAGCCCGTTAGTCCAATTGCCCGCTTCACCCCAGTCTTGATTAATTGCCCCAGTAAAGGTGGTTTGAGAGAGGGCTTCGGTTGACAAAAGGCAGAGGGCTGCCAGTGACAGAAATGCAATAAGTCGTTTCATTGGTCTCTTCGTTAAGGACCAATAAGATACGGGTTTATGTGTTGTCCGGCAGAACGAAGGCATCGAGTCCGTTGTCAAAACTGGTGCTTCAAAACAAAAGTGCCCGCTCGATGCGGGGTTCCTTGTTTGTTCTGATATCAGGCAGGCTTGCGCACACGTCGCTTGTTGAGCACCGCACCGACCCATGTGTAACGCACAGCGCATTCATACGTCAACATGCTCATCCCAAACGCGCCCAACAGGGAGATTGGGAACTTAAGATAGATGGACATATCCAAGGGAGCAAGCATCACGTGCCACAGCATGACCAACGGCATGTTGGACAGGTAAACCCAATAGGACGCGTCCGTGAAATACCGGAGGGTTGAAGAGTCTTTCCATGTCTTGCGCCCAAACCATCCCCAAAGGCCCAACACCAACAGGTGGGTGGATGTGCACCCCAGCACAATGGCGGCTGTTTTGATCAGGTCGCGGTCGGTGTGACCAGGATCTTGAGACCACAATTGAGGCACAATCGCGAACACCCCAAGGGGAATGCCCACGCGTAAAAAATCTTTGCTCCGATCCAACACGTTGTCGAGAAACGCGTCCTGATGCGACAGCTTCACGCCCACCAAGAAAAAGAAAAAGTAGTGCACAAAGGAGGGCCACTCCACCGTCAATGTCAGGGGGTTGTCGACGATCCAGCGGTTCATGAAGTGCATGCAAATGCAAGAAATCACGATGCCCACCCCCAGGCATTTGGTTGCCGACACCATCTGGAGTTTGTCCAAGGTTTTTTGAAAAAGGAGGGTCAACGCGTAGAAGAAGATGAGGTAGTACAAAAACCACAAGTGGCCCGTCGGGAAGAAATTCTCCATGCCCAATTCCCACCCCTGCAGGTACGACGCCTTCAGGGCACTGGGGCTCAAAAAGCTGTAGCCCGGATGATTCTTGAACCCCCGATACATCAGGATGATGGGGGTGAACACCGCCACACCCGCCACGAAAGGCAGGACGATGCGCTGGCCGCGGTTTTGGGCGATCTCCTTCACACTCTTTCGAGACATCTCCAACCCAAACATGAACCCTGAGATCACGTAAAACATCTCCATCACAAACAGATGTGCTTCAAAGACAAAAAAATCAAAGAGGTAAGAGCCCTCTTCGTTCATCGGCCACATAGGAGCTGCGCTTGCCATGTAAGGCACGGAAGCGTGGATCATCACCCGCGTGATGTTGGACACATTGCGAAGCCAGTCGATGTAGGTGAATCTGCGCATGGGGTGACGGTTCCGGCCCAATGTAATCATCTACCTTGCACCATGCACCTTTCGAAACTCACCCTCACCCTTTTCCTCTTGGGGCTTTCCGGCATCTTGGTCGGATTGACCTTCAAGCTCAACCACCTGATGGGTGCCGAGCAAGTCTTCAATGCAGGCGTGTTTGCTGCCGTTGTAGGGCTGCTGCTGGCCATTCGCGACGTTTGGAAACAACGCAACTCCTGATGCGTGCGACGTGGGGGGTGATTCTCCTGTTCCTGTGCTCGACGCAGACTTGCGTGGCGCAGTTGTGTGGGCAGTCCTATGACAGCCGCATTGCCACCATCCACAACGCCGCACAACAACTTGAAGGCCTCAAACCCCGGCTTGTCTTGACGGGAAGCAGCTCCATTCGGAAATGGCCCCAAACCGACACCGTCTTCTCGCAATACGACGTCGTCAACGCCGGGTTTGGAGGGTCGTGTTTCTCCGATTTGTGGGCGCTGCGTGACACCCTCATCTACGCCCTTCGACCCCAAGTTCTGGTGGTGTACGAAGGTGACAACGACTTGAGCGACGGTGTGCCCTCAGAAGATATTCTAGGCGTCGCCAACCGGTTGCTGGAAGAGTTGTCTCGGAGGTTGCCGCAAACCATGGTTGTGGTCATTGCCCCCAAAGCCAGTCGCACCAGGCATCACCTCGCGTCATCGTACCTCGCGCTGAACCGAGAGCTGCGTTTGGCGGCCATGAACCACGGCGCCCATTGGGTGGACTTCTGGGGTGTGCAACATCATGCCGATGGCACGCTGCGCGATGACTTGTTTGTCGCCGATCGCCTTCATTTGAACGATTTGGGATACGCCGTGTGGGTGCGTGAACTCCGGCGTCAACTCCCTTGGCTCGACCCCCGCAATTGAAACTCCTCAGAGGAGGTTGATGCGGCTCGCTAGCACATCCTTGTATGAACCACCAACAGGGATTTCCTTCTCGATGCCTTCCATCGTGATGTTCGCATATTTCATGCTTTCGATGGCGTGAAGGTTCACGATGTAACTGCGGTGCACGCGAATGAAACGGCGGTCTGACAACTTGCGCTCAACCTCTTTCATGGTGCTGTGAATCGTGTAAGACTCTTCGCGAGTGTGCACCACGACGTAATCCTTCAAGGCCTCGACAAAGAGCAAGTCTTCATGCTTGACACGCATCAAGCGACTGCGGTTCTTCACAAAAATAACTTCCGCGTCTTCTTTGTGTTCCGCCATGCTGCGCAAGAAATCGGCCTCAGTCTTGAGTTCCATTTCCTTGCTGTGCTTGTGCAGGGCCATTTCCACTGCCGTTTGGATGTCCACCTCTTTGAATGGCTTCAAGATGTAGCCGTGCGGCTCCGCCAACTTGGCTTGAGACAGTGTGTTCTCGTCGGCGTAGGCCGTGAGGAACACCACGGGAATGTCCAGGTTGCGCTTGATTTCTTCCGCAGCTGCAATGCCCGTCATGTCGCCTTTGATCATGATGTCCATTAGGGCGAGATCGGGCTTGTGCTTCAGGGCAAGTTCAATGGCTTTTTCACCGTTGTCAGCTGTCGCCACCACGTTGTATCCAAGCTTGCCGAGGCAGCGCTCAATGTCTTTGCGGACGATGCTCTCGTCCTCCGTCACCAAAATGTTGATGGCCATGCGTTTGTCTTGCAAATGTGAATCGTCAGGCGCGTCGTTGAGCCTCACTCAGATGGGGTAAATCTAACCAAAAAGCTGCACCCCTTTCGGCCCTGATCCACGCTCGTTACCACCAATTCGCCGTCAATTTGTTCGGTCAGTGCTTGGACGAGGTACACACCGAGGGAGTCGTTTTTGGCGAAGTCCATGCCTGAAGGAAGGCCCACCCCATCGTCAGACACCTCAAGTTCAACCGCACCCCCTTCCACGTGTTGGATGCGAAGGGTGATGGTGCCTTGCGCACGTTCTGGGAAGGCGTACTTCAGGGAGTTGGAGACAAGCTCGTTGGTGATCAATCCACACGGGATGGCCTGTTCCAAACTCAAGTAGACTTCGTCAAACACCGTTTGCAACACCACCTCGCAGTCGCTGCGTGAATAACTCTGAATGAGGTTGGCACTTAGTCGCTGCAGGTATTCCGCGAAGCTGATGTTTGCAAAATCGGTGTTGCGGTAGAGCGACTCATGGATGTAACTCATCGTCGCAATGCGGTTGGTGCTCTCATCGAGAAGGTTCAATGTCTCTGGATCCTTCACGAAGGACTTCTGCAAATTCAGCATGCTGCTGATGACTTGCAGGTTGTTTTTCACGCGGTGATGAACCTCTTGAAGCAGTACTTCTTTCTCCTTCAGCGCGCTGCGAATGGCGCGGTCGATTTCCTTGCGCTCCGTAATGTCGTAGGCAATGCAGCTGATCTCGCGCTGGTCTTCGCCAAGGCTGACCGGATTGAGGAACACTTGGTACCACCGGCTTTCGCTGTGGATGGTTTTGAGGGGAAGTTCAAACTGCTGGGGCTTGCCCTCCATTGCCCGCAAAAACAACCGAAGCTGCCCCTGGTAAGGCTCTTCGTCCACCACACGGGAGATGTGCTCGATGAACGATTTGGACGTGTCGAACGTCAGCCCAAAATCGTATTCGAAAATGTTCTTGAAGTTCTTGTTGAAGGCGTTCACATGGTCGGCACTGTCCATGGTGAACATGATCATGTTCTCCGTTGAATCGAAGATGGACTCGAGCTTGGCGCTTTGGGTTTTGGCACGTCGTTCGTGCAACAGCATGTCCGTGATGTCGAGGTAAATGCCGCGAACTCCGGTTGGTTTGCCTTTGTCGTTGTGTTGGATGGTGGCGCCACCAAGCATCGTCAGCACCTTGCCATCGGCTGCCACAAATTCTCGCTCCGCACCCGACTCCGCAATGGCTTTGATCCACATCTTGCCACGCTTGGGTAGGCCTTGAATGACATCGTGGACCGTCCGTTTGGACAATTCAATCTCCGAATACCCCAACAACTCGTTGAACGAGGGGTTGGTGTAAGTGAAAAATCCGCTGTCGTCCAACGTAAAGATGGCGTCGTTCGCGTTGTCCAAGATGCTTCTGTAACGCTCTTCGCTGGCTTTCAATTCCTCCTGGGCAAGTTTGGCCTCGGTGATGTCGCGGCTCACAGCCATCGCCCCAAAAACGTTGTCTAATTCATCCCGCAACAAAGCCACAGTCAAGTACATGGGGAAGACATCCCCATTCAGACGCTTGCCTTGGGTTTCTCCAGAAAAATTGGAGTTCTTGTAGACCAAATTTTGGATGCGGTCGGCCTCTGATTTGGTGGCCACGAAGTTTCTGAATTTGTACGTCTCCGCCTCTTCCCCAAACTCCAACCCAAATTCCACCGCAAACGCTTGGTTGTATTGCGTCAACTCCCCTTCTTCATTGAACGCGACAATCATGTCAATGGACGATTCAATGATGGAACGGTTCAAACGCTCGGCATCTGCCAAACGCATCTGTGTGGCTTTGTGGCGCTTGATCTCTTCCTTTAACAGGTTGTTGGATTCTTCGGCCAACGTGGCACGCATTTGCTCACGGATCAATGCGACCCGCGTCCTTAAATCTGTCAGCGTCACTTGAACGGCCGGTGAGCGGTCGTGGAACGACAATGTCATACGCACACCCACCTCGACCACTTCATCATCTGACACTCGGATACGCACCTCACGGTAGGGAGGACGTTCCCCCATTTCCACAAGGCGGATGTCCTCTTGAAGAACTGCTTGATCGTCCTCGTGAAAGAGCGAGACAAAATGTTCGTCGTACAACTCATCCTCCATGCGGATGCCCATCAAATCAAGGACCCCAGGGTTGCTGTACTTTACTTTGCCATCCACCATCAAAAGCAACCCCATGGGACTTGTCTCCACGAGCATGCGGAAACGTTCCTTGGTTTGGAGCAAATCCAATTCGGTGCGTTTGCGTTCTGTGATGTCGTAGACCATCAACACCGTTTGATTCGTGGTCGAATCTGTGGAGCGCGTGGCTTCCAAATGAATGGTCCGGCCTTGTTGTGTGAGTCCCTGCAATTCCACCCGTGAGCGGGCAAATTTTCGGGCACCCAATCGCTGCCAATCTCGCGGATTTACCAAAGACAAGATGTCTTCTCCAATTGGCAATTCCTTCCACCCAAACAGGATGGCAAATTGCTCGTTGGCATCGACGATTTGGTTGCCTTCCAAGAATGCGATGCCTTCCATGGCATGACGGGCCAAGGATCGGAAGCGCTGTTCGCTGTCGCGAATGACTTGCTCGTAAACCATGCGCTCGCTGATGTCGCGAATTTGCAAGAGAATGGTGCCATCTCCGACAGGTACAGCTTTCCATTCTGCATCAAACATGGTTCCTGTTTGACGAATGGCCCGACATCGCATTTTCGCCGGCTTGCCTTGGAGTGCACGTTCCACTTTGGACTCAAACAAACCCTCTTCATCCCCCTCCAACAACCACAATCCTCCTTTGATCTGCCAAAGATGATCCACACCAGCACTTTGGGAGGTCCAGTCAAGCATCCGTGAAGCTTGTGAATTCCATGCCACAGGCTTACCACCCTCCACCAAAATCATGGCTTCAGGACAAGCCTCGAGAAGCTGGATTTGTGCTTTCGTCATGCGTTCAGTAGCCTTTCAGCTTGCCATCGCGTCGTTTGTCTACTTTCGAGCCATCCACCTTACGCAATTTGCCGTACCGGTAAATGTACTCGTGCAGCACGACACCTGTGTCATTGTAGAGTCTCCATTTCTTGTGTTTGGCTCCACTTTCATACTTCCCCTCCTCCTCCAATACACCGTTTTCATGCCATGTCCGGTGTTTGCCGTCAGGTTGCCCCACGACATACGCACCTACAAACTGACGTTTCCCGTTGCCGTAAGTGTGCGTCCAAACCCCGTCTTTCTCTCCGTACACATAGTGACCTTCTTCGAGGTGATCGTTCACTTGCATTCGCCATGCACCATGCCGCAATCCTTGTTCATAGGTGCCAGAGACCAACGGTAAACCTGTGATGTCGTATTCCACAAACGTACCCACAGGCTCGCCCCTTCTGTATGCTTCTTCCCGATGAATGGCCCCACCTGGATACCACCATGTCCAAGCTCCGTGAATCGCATCGCCGATGTATTCCCCTTGTTGTTCTTTCTCCCCTGATTCGCGGTAAAACACCCATCGACCTTCCCTCGCATCGTTCACATATTGACCCTCTGCGCGCAACGTATCGTTGGGCCAATACTCCTTCCAAGGACCATTTCTTTTTCCCTCCTTCGTGGTGATGCCTTCTGCAACCAACGCATCCGATGCAAACACCGATCCACCCACCACCGCACCTTCTTCATCGTATTGCCTAGCCACACCTTCCTTGATGCCATTGACGTACGTCACCGTCTCTGCAATGGAACCATCAGGCCTGCGCATAGTTTGGACCTCTACCACTGGATCTTCAGCTGCTTCAAGCAAAACTTCTTCCCCAAACCGGTATTCCACCACCGCCGTCACACTGCCCCGGGCATCAAAATATTGAAACGTACCGTGTTTCAATCCTTCCATGTAAAAACCCATTTCAATCACGCGTCCCGAGGGATGAAACACCTTCCAAGGTCCCGACTTCCTGCCTTGTTCGTCCATTCGATTAAACGATTCTGAAGCCAGCAACCTGTCCTGCTTATACCATCGATAACCATGGGGTTCGTTCAGTGCATTGAACAAGGTGGCCTTGCCTTCGCGCTTGTCCTTCTCGTAGGGAACACGAATTTTCAAGGAACCGTCCGTACGAAACGTCATAGCCTCTCCTTCCCGCTGCCCCGAAGTCCATCGAACGGAATCGGTCAATACCCCTTCCACCCAAATCGTTTGCACCCCCTCTTTTTGTCCATCCACAAACTCCGCCGTTTCCTGCAACACACCCTGGTTGTAGAATTTCCACAATCCTTGCGGTTGGTTGTTTTGGCGTTCACCTTCGCTCAACAACATTCCCAGATCGTCGTAACTCTTCCACACCCCCACAGGCACACCGTTCTCGAAGCATCCTTCACTGGCCACTGCCCCATTCTCATGATTGAATTGAACCCAGTCACATTCTTGCGCCCACATGGGTTGTCCACACCCTATAATGAAAATGAATTTTTTTAAAAGAGAAGATGATGTCATAGTAGGCATGTGGATGAGTTGGAAAACTCGTGAATCGCACCTCTTGCAAAAGACGATGTTCACCCCTCATTCACAAAGTTCGGCAGGAGATGTGGAATTCAAATCACTGATCCAAAGCGAGTATGCACGGTTTTGCACACATTGTGGACCGGATATCTTGGGTATAAGTTGTGGACGTGCTCGCTGTGCAAAAACACCTCAATTCCAGGGGAAAACACGTGTGAAAATAGGTGGCAAAAGATTTGGAGTGGGACACCTGTGTCTGGCTTAGGGATAAGCAAAGGCCTTTCCAAAAAAAGTTCTTCTTCGCTACTCACAGGTTCATGAACGTCGACTGTGGGTATTTTCGTGACATGATTGTCAGCATTGGATGCGATCATGCGGGACCTGAACTGAAGGCACGCATCGCACAACACCTCGAAGCCCAAGGACACACCATGTTGAACCGTGGTACAGACACACCTGAAAGTGTGGATTATCCCGACCACGCCCATGCAGTGGCGGAGGATGTGGCTGGGGAACATGCCGGATTGGGTATTCTGATTTGCGGTTCTGCCAATGGTGTGGCGATGACGGCAAACAAACACAACGATGTTCGAGCCTGCATCGCATGGACGCCAGAGATTGCGTCTCTGGGTCGGCAACACAACAATGCCAATGTG
>Ga0209503_10000427_pt1 | contig 26969 bp, 27 predicted proteins | sample SouAtlMetagenome_2_FD_187448 | JGI IMG/M metagenome (GOLD analysis project Ga0209503, IMG submission 187448) | Marine eukaryotic phytoplankton communities from Atlantic Ocean - South Atlantic ANT15 Metagenome (SPAdes) (version 2) | ecosystem: Environmental > Aquatic > Marine > Oceanic | place... | reverse complement strand
TATGGCATTAGTATCGACTGCGTTATCTGCCAGTTCACTAGCTTCTATCTGGTTTGCTGGTATTTTTGTTTTTGTGATTGCGTCATTCTTGACACCATCTGTTGATACTTGTGTTAATCCCATAGTTAGCTAGGTTTTGGGTACTTGTTTTTGACAGGATCTATCATGTCTGTCTTCCATTTTTCGATTCCGTTGTGGTATATGTAATCGAGTTGTGTACCCCAATCTGGGTATTCTGCTTTTCTTTGTGTTTGATAATTTAATTTATCAAGTTCTACTCTCGCTGCATCTATTAAAGATTGGTTAAGAGTAATTGAATTACCAGAAGCATCAAAAACACCTGTATCATCATCAATCGTTACAGCATTTGAATATGCTTTGTAAATTGCTTCAAAATCTAAATTTAAACTCACGATGATAACTCCAATAACATAATGCTTGACTGTCCTCTAATAACATTACTACCACCTCTGTTTAAAAATACTTCATTTGATGCAGCTTTTACTTGATATTTGTATGTTGTAGCAGAAGTAGTATTTGGGCTGTCTAATATTGTATGAACAAAAGTATTATTAATATAGGCATTAGGCATCCTAATAGACAAGTCGTTGCTCAAAATATTAGTTGACCCTCTTAATAATCTTGCGTAATTATCTATACCATCTCCACCAGCACCAAAACTAGCAGAAGTGATAACTAAAATTTTATTACTAGAGGAAGTTGGGGTAATAGAACAATCATATCCTGTAACATCCGTATAACTTGTAGAAGTCGTTGCAAACCTAGCTGTTTTTATATTTATTTTTATTTGTATTATTCCTCCTCCATCTCCCGTTTCACCACCAGCAGGAAATAAAGTACTTGTAAATATTCCCATTATGATACCTCCGTTAAAGCAAACTTATACTTCTTGCCATTGCGTTTGTTCACTAAGAAAAGATCCTCTGCTCCTTCTTGTATAGTATAACTTCCCCAAGTTCCGTCAACATCATTAGCACCACCTTCGTTAGATAAGTTAAGGTCATTGGTGTAAACGTTTCTCCAACGTAATGATGAGGAACCTAAATCATAAGTATTATTTGTACCGGGTAATACATGACCATTTTGATCTATTTTAAATCTAGTTGCATAAGAATCGGAAACGTCTCTAACTTCTAATCCGTCATGGCTATCAATAGCAAAACGATTTAAACCAACATAACCAATTGAACTATTTGCATAAGCGTCACCAAACGAAATTCTGGCATTATCTGTACTTCCGTGAACTTCTATTCCAGTTGAAGTTGAAGAAAGCTTTTTACTTCCTGAATGGTATAACTCGCAGGCTGCACCTGTAAGAAACTTTGCTAGATTTGAACCACTACTATGTTGTTGCAGAATTACTCCATCACCATTTGATGTAATAATTAAATGACCAGAACCAGTTTCTGCAATTCTACTATGACCTGATGTCGGGTCATGAAAAATTTCTAAATCAGTACCAGCACCAAACTTTGCTGAAGCATTATCGCTAAAAAGAATATCACGACTATTCGTATCTAAGTTACCGCCTAGCTGTGGTGAACTGTCATCTACCAAGTCAGAAGAAATTGTAGTCCAGCTTGTAGTTCCACTTCCATTTGTAGTAAGAGCTTGACCGCTAGTTCCTGATATAGGAGGGAAAGTGAATGTATAGCTTGCTTGTCCTGACTGATCTGCTGGTGCAGCTAGTTTTACATACTGTGTATTTCTGCCAAGTTGTAATCCAGAGTCATTTAAAATTGATCCAAATGCTCCAGATGCGGTTGTTGCACATCTAACAGTACCACCATGTCCACTACCAAGCGATAGAACTGGGGGGTTGTTGCCGCTGTCCGACACAAGATGTATGTCGTGACCTTGAAAACTATCTCCAGAAATAGTAAAAGTATTACTTGCAGTAAAAGCACCTGACCCATCAGTTGTTTGGATAGCATTACTAGCTCCTGTAGCTGCTGCTACTGTTTCAAACGTAGGGTCTGCACCATTATTAGCTCTTAAAAACTTTCCGTTACTATTGCTATCGCCATGTAATAACTTATCTAAAGTGACCGCTTGATCTGCCAACTTAGCGGTTATGACTGATCCGTTTTGGAGAATAGCACTTGTTACTGTGTTGTTACTTGGAGTTCCAATATTTACTGTAGAACCCATTACTATTATGAATACATCTGATCCACTAGCAGGGGCAGAAGATAGTTTTACAGTACTGCCAGATAAAGCAAAACCCTCTGAAGGTGTAGATGTTCCACTATTAGGTTTCTGTACAACACCATTAATACTAAGGATTATCTGTTGAGCATTTGCAGGTGCATTACTTACAGTAAAATCTGTTCTACTTCCGTCAAACGATTCACTAAATGTAGATATAAAGAAGTTACCAATACTTTGTGCTTCTTCCCACGCACTATTAGTTGAGTTATAAACTAATAACTTCTGAGTAGAAGTATTAAAGAATAGATCACCAGCATCAAGATCAGTTGTAGGGTTAGAAGAACCTACTCTATACCTAGCTGCAAAGTCATTTATATCATTACTTAGTTGCTCTACATCAGCTTCTTTTGCTAATAGTTTATGGTAAGTATAAGTTTGACTAGAGCCTGTAGAACTGACCATAAGACCAAGACCAGCAGCCATTGTCTTACTTTGTAAGCTAGAAGGAAAACCATTAATAGTTACGTTATCTGATCCGTTTCCTGTTGTTCTTGCATTTGTAGCAACACCACTTCCATTGACTACAAGACCTTCTATATCTGAAATACTGATAACTACACCTGATGAAGGTTGTGAAGTAGGGAAGCTATCTTCATTTGCTATAACTTCCAATCCACCAATAGGTGCGATCTGTGCAGCTACAAAATCTACAACAGCACCAGAGGTAGGAAACTTTGTATCATCATCAGTTATAGTTGTCTGCTTTGCCATGCCATCTATCTGGTTTAGATCGGCAATATCAGAAGTCAAAGCTGTACTGTCAGCTAACTTAGAAGCTGTACCAGACTGCATACCAGCTAGTGTTGTTAGTTCCGCATCTGCAATTTCAGAAGTTGTTACTGAGTTTGCCTGTAGATGTTCTGATCCGATAGCATTGTCGGCTATTTTTGTAGCGTCCACGCAATCAGCAGATAAGTGAGAGGTGTCCACGCTTCCGTCAACTAGCTCACTACTATCAACTGAGTTTGCTGCTAGGTGAGTAGCATCAAGAGGACTACCAGCTATAAGGCTTTTGATTTCTGATACTGTCTGATCTGCGGTGGCATTATCTTCAATGTTATTCAGTTTTGTATGGTCAGCATCAGTAAAGACATTAGAATCTGAAGCTGCTTCTACTGCTGTTCTTATCTCAGCATTAGTTTGATCTGCGGTGGCATTATCTTCAATGTTGTTGAGTTTGGTATGGTCTGCATCAGTAAACACGTTGCTATCACTTGCACTCTCTACAAGTGTTCTTATTTCACTAGCTGTTTGATCTTGAGTAGCGTTGGCTTCAATGTTGTTTAATTTGGTATGATCTGCGTCTGTAAAGACATTACTATCAGTTGCAGCTTCTACTGCTGTTCTGATTTCTGCATTTGTCTGATCTGCTGTAGCTCCTTCTTCTATACCTGATAATTTATCTGTAATCTCTTGTTGAGCAAATAATACCTGGTCACTATTTGTATCTAGATCTGTTTCTGTTAAAACACTACCATCTGTAAAATCTACTTTCTTTGTACTTATATTTGTATCTCGTTGAAACTTTACAGCAGCACCATTAGCAGGGGTGTTACCAGAAGTAAAGGTGACTGTAGATCCGCTAATTGTATAGTGAGTATCTAATGTTTTTAATACACCTGCTACTGTTACGTCTATTTCTGCACTAGATAAAAACGAAAAAGATATTGCAAAGTTAGTGGTACTACCGTTTCCTGTATGGTTTGTAGCTGTAGCGGTGGTGTTAGTAGCCATTAGACAGTCCTAAGTAAATCTTCTAATCCGCTAACATTTTGTACACTAGCGTTTGTTGATTGCTCGTTCATAATACGTAATCGTTCACGATTATTACCAGCTTCAACCCTATCATAAAAGTCATTTGATAAAAGTCCACGCTTTCTATCTATTAAAACATTTACAGCTTGCTCTTTGTAAGCTCTATAAAGTTGATTTATCATATTGTTCATATATCTTCTTTGTTGATTTTGAAATTCTACATATGACTCATTATCAGGAAATCTATCATCTTGTGGTGTATTAAAGTTTTTCATAAATCTTTTAAATTCTTCTGTCTGCTGTAACTTATATAATGCCTGGTTAAATTGTAAGTTATTTCCAAATGGTGAATCTATTTTAATACTAGAAGTAAGGTTCTCTAATGTATGTAATTCTTTATTTTTTAAATTTACATTACTTACAACCATACTACTATTCTCACTAAGAATATCTGATACAGGTACTAAATTAAGATCATATTTTTTTAATAGTACTTCGTTAGGATCTGTACTACTTTCGCTGTATCTAATACCGCCAACAAAAGGTATCGTTCCAAAGTTTTTATATGGCTTGCCTGATAACGGATTTAATCTAGGTGCTAAATCATTATTAATTGTGTGCATAACCATAGTGCCTAAAATATCTAATGAGTTCATTAAAAATGGTTTGCGTTTTGTTTTAAGACTTCCTAAATCATTACCTTCAAACATACCCATCATAAAATCTTCTTCATAATTACCAGCATCTACTTTACTAATTTCTTGTGGATCTAATTCACCTTTTTCTATTCCCATACCTTTACCTATAAATTTACCATTTTCATAAACTTGACCTAATGTAGATGTCCAATCTTCACCTCTAGCCCTACGTAAACTCTTCCTAAGACCTATAGGATATGCACCTATAGCAGCAATATAATTCGCAGGTTGTCGTAACCAGGACTCTAACCTGGTTGGATTATTCATTAATTCAAATAAATTACCTACACTTTGTATAAAGTATTTATTACTTAAGTTATTTCCTACTAATACACGTAATGTAGCTGCTAGGTTTCTATCATCCTCTTCACCTTGAAACTTACTTACATTTGCAAAGTCAGAAGCAAGCATAAGCAATGATGCTATAGGTTCTAATCTAGAAATAAAATCTATATATACATATTGCGGACTACCATCTTCATTTCTTACGACTTCACCAAACATACCATTCGTTTTCTTTAAAAATCTAAAGCTATATGGTAATTCTCTAAATCCAAATTGTGTCTGTCTACGCTTCTCGGTATTAAATGTAGTACCACCTCCAACTAAAGCTATAGGTGCTTCTGGATTATCTGCTGCTACTGCTAACGTTACAAATGATCCTATTAATAAACCACCTGTAATACTTTCTCCGTTAGCTCTCATTCTTGTAGCCATATCTGGACTAAATAATCTGTCATTATGTTCAGCTAATATTCTTCCTAAACTAGCGTTCATTTTAGGTTGACCTGGTATAGATACACCTGTTCTTCTAATAACACTTTTACCTATGTTTACTGGTGTAGTAACAAAAGGTGCTATAGGTTTCATTACTGGATGCTTCATTATTGTTGCAACATCATTTGTAAACTTACCTCCACCAAGACCTGTAATACCACTACCACCTATTTGTGATGTAAATGTCTTGTCTTGTGCAAAATCTATACCTCTTAAATATGCTTCTAAAATATCTTTGTTCTTTTTATCTGCACTAAACTTATGTTTTTCTACAATATCAAATACTCTACTTGTTTTTTCTTGTATATATTTCTTCATGGCATCACCTTTTAACCCCTGCCTGTAGGCTTGCTCATAAAATTCTCCTGTTACATGACTTCTAAATGCAACGTTTTTTATAAGTTCGTCACCTGCTATAAGAAATCTAGAAGGTAATCTTGCAACTGAACCAAGTAAATTAATACTTGCAAGAAAAGGATTACTCATTTCATTGTCAAATTGAATAGCATATCTATTTCTACCTCTCATTCCATCTTGCAAACCAAGCATATGATGTGGATCTATAATACTTTCTCCACCTCTAAGAGCTTTACCTGCCAATATAAAACTTTGTTCTAGGGTAGAAAACATTGCTGTAAACTCTTTTATAGCTCTACCTTTAAGTGCAACATCACCTATACCACTACCTAAAAATAAATCTACAGGTGCAAGAGCAACATTAAATAAAGAACCTATAGTATTAACTATCTGTGTTTCTGGTGCAGATAAAATACTATTAATAAACAATTCGTTAGCAATACTGCCAGTTTTAAATAGTGCCTGTGTTAGAGGTGCTTTTGCTATAAATCGACCAGCTTGTTTAGGATCATCTGCAAGTACCATCATTCTTCTTGCATATGTCAATATGCCTTCTATATCACCGTTAGTTTGCATGTCACTAATAGCTTTTGCTATCTCTTCTGGCTTTGGTAATAACTCTTCTTCTTCTATCCTTTTTAAAGTACCTGCTACTTGATTTTTTATATTTCCTTTGGGTAACGTATTTTTCTTTTTTCTTCCTACTTTTGTAGATATAGCACCTTCTGGTGGTTCTTTCCCTACTAATTTTATTGCATCTAATGTACCTGCTACTTCGCTTACGACTTTCTTAGTAGGTGTATTAAATTTAATCCAACGATAAGAATCTAAAGCAACCTCATCTATTATCTCTTGTGGTATCTGTGATCCTGTAAGTGCATATTTTTCTAACTCATGTATGTTAGTTTTCATATTACCTATGATCTCTTTTTGTAGATTTAAGGCTCTTAATAATTTAACTCTTAATCTCTTTGTTGGATTGCCTGTATTCATAGCACCAGCAGCAGCCACTATATCTTTATATACATGTTCTGGCAGTTCACCATGTGCATAACCTATAGTCTCTGCATGCGTCATCCTAAAAGGTGCTTTAGGATCTAGATCTAATAAGTTATCTGCAACCCTTTCAGCTATTGTTATTTCTTGACCGTCACCATACAACCTACGATTAAACCTAGCTTTTATTCTTGGCCTTTTAAATCCTTTATCTCCTGGCATTTTTGCATTAAGAGTTGCTTCCAACTCTGTTGGCATTTTCTCTAAGTTACGAAACTCTAAAGGATAATTACTAAGTCTTTGCTTAAACATTCTTCTCTTATACATATTAAATATATTTTTTGTTTGCTCTAATCCAAGTACAGACCTAATACTTGCCAATGTATCTCTAAACATTTCTGAAACTATTTGTGTTATGTATTTAAATGTTCCTCTTGGTGCTAATGTTTCTAACTCAAGTGCATAATCTTCAAACATTTTTGTCATATTAACTGCAAAAAATTCATCAATATTTAAAAACTGATAACTATCACCTACAAATTTAAATTCTTTATCGTAATACCTTGACGCTAATCTATTGAAATTAGTTTCATTAACTTTTATAGGTTTTGTCATTCTTGTAGGATCAGAAAATGCTTCTAAATTTTTTATAACTTGCATTTCTTGAATACTTGTTTTTGCTATAAATGCTCGTTTACCAGCTTCATGTGTTTGTAAAAACTTATTCCTAGCTCTAGCAAACTCTCCTGTAAGTTTTCTTAATTCCTTTTTAGGTAAATTTCTACTAAGACTATGCCATAGCTCATGTATAAGTACTTCACTCATCCGACCTTCTTGAATTGTTGTATTTCTAAGTTTTATAAGTGATTTATTGAAATTATAATTACCTAAAGTTGCTCTACTTAAAGTTGCATCTTGTTCTAAAACAATGTCATCAAACGCTTCTCTACCTATAAAATTAAGAAAATCTCTAATTTCATCTACTTCTTCTAAACCTATAACTCTGTCTCTAGCTAAATTATTAAGATACCTTTCTGTACGTTCTATACCTCTATAGCTACGTAACCCTTCTATACGTTCTGAAACTCTTGTGAATGATTGTTTTTTACTTTGTTTAAAAGTTAGTAAAGGTTGTTGTCTCAAAAGATCATCTAAACGTTGATTATTTAATGTACCTTCACTAAGTTCTTGAAATATTTTTTGAGTATAATATTCCATTGAATCTGCATCAGGTTCGAAATCTAAAGCTCCTTCTGAATAAACCAAATCACCTCTAGCTATTAAATCTTCTACCCTTTTTGCAACTCTATCTAATTCTGTAATTTCATCTGCTATTTCTTTAGGCACAAAACCAGCAGTTTCAGTAATGTTTGCATTATTAAGAATGTCTATTTGTTTTTTAAAAAATTCTAAACGCTTTGGATTTGCTTTTATATCTTTTAATAACTGTATAGTTCTACTTTTTATTTGCTCCTTACTTAAAATAGTAGGTGGCATAAATTCATCCATAGTCCTTCTTATGACCTGACTACCTTGATCTGCTAAAAATAAAGCACCGTTACCTGTTGCTCTAGCTCCATAACCAATAGGTTCTAAAATAAGTTTTTGTGCAACCTTAGATCCTCCATAACCTAGAACTTCACCAAATACACCACCTGCTAAAAATTGTCTAAGTTTTGCTACACCTAAATCTTCTGTTCTTGTTTCGTCAGCAGCTAGAACTTCTAATAATGGTTGTGCAAAATCTAAATATGGTGTATCTATATCTATAAGAAAATTAAAGAAGTTTTCGTCATAAGCATCTATAGCGATAGTTTCCGCAACACTACCTGCTACAAAGGATCTGAAGGCAGGGTTAGCAAGTCCTAAACCGTTTACACCTTTTAACATTTTCCAACCGCTAAGAACCTTTCCTGTCTTACTTAAACCTGCGTATGGAAGTAAAAACCCTGCTAAGAATTTTGTAGTCTGATAAGCAAAATCATCTTTGTCATCTTCTAACTCTAAACCTAGTTCTTGTAAAGAATATAAATTATCTGGTGTTCTATCTCCACCTATGTATCGACCTATCTTATATATCTCATTTGGTATGTTTGCTATACCTGCTACTGTTGCTCTTGCATATTTATTTTCTCCTAATGTTATGAATTTTCTATCTGTAGCTGCATGGTCAATAGTTCCATCTTCTTTTCTTACAGCAAATTTATTTCTTTCTTCTTGTGTAAGTTGAAAACGTAAATTACTAGGAAATGTTTTTTCTAATACAGATAAAGGCCGTATGTTTTGTTCGAACTCTGCAAATAAATCTTTTTGATTAAATTCACCTCTAATAATATCTGACTCGTTGTTTCTTACTACAGACCTACCTATTTGTGGGTTTGAGTAATTATTATTCTTGTAATCTAAAAATGCGTCTTTATCAAAACCTTCTTCTGTATCGTTTTCATACCCTATAGTTCTACCTCTTTTGTTCTTTATAGCTTTACCTTTAGGGTCTGTACCTTCTGTTTGTAAACTATTTAATTCTATATTTTGTTTGTTATCTTCAACCAACTCTTCAATAGGGGGTATATTAGATTCTGTTGAATCTGTTTCGTCTATATTGGGGTTAAAGTTTGGATTTGAGTTAGTCATTAGCCAGGTGGTGTACGGTCAGATAAAAATTCTTTATATCTACCAAATTCATATGTTGTCCATGCGTTTAATCCGTTTTCTCCTCCTCCACGTTCATCATATACCGCTTTAGCTGCCATAACATTGACGATAGGATCATACAACTCATCTATAGAACTAATACCAAATAATTTTAACCTTTGCTCCTTGAATCTATCATCCATATTAATTTGAAATAATCCTATAGAAAATTCGTTTTCTTTATTAGGATCTGTACCAGACTTTACTGTATCTGTTGTAGCATCACCTCTAGATTCTGCCATTGCTACTGCTGCTAATATTCTTGCTTCTCTAGGACTAAAGCCTACTTCTAATAACATTTCTTGTATTGTATTTTGTGGGATTTGTTTAATATCAACGTCTTTTAAAATACTTGTAAGTTTTTGTTTTACGTTATTTTTTTCTGTAGGACTCATAGCAATAAGATCACCATCTTTAGCATCAAGTCCTGTGCTTGCATCACTACGTATCTCTGATCTATTTTGTATTTCATTTATAGTAAAACCAGGTGCAACTTCTACTTTGCTAGATATGTCTGGTTGTACATTGTTAGTTTGTAAAGGTGTTGCAAGCTGGTACATTTCACCTGACATTACATTTTCATAGAATGTTTTACCATCTTTTTCTACTGGTTTTATAAGTTTTTGTTGTTGTAATCTTTCAAATACTGACTGTGAAATATTCTTTATATAACCATCTTCATCTATAGGATCTTGCTCAAATACGTTTTTATTATTTTCTATTAATGGTTTGTTTCCTACTTTTGTTTCTATTGTTATAGGCTCATTTGGCATGTATACATTGCCGTCATCATCTACATAACTACCAGCACTAAAAGTAACAACTCCATTATCTATAAGTTTTTTCAATACTGCACCAGACACCCTGTTCGCTTTATTTGTATCTACTGGTTCTACTTCTACATCTAAATTAGTTTCTTCTTCTACATTCTCTCCATTATTAACTACATTATTTATTTCACTATTGTCGTTTTGTATTTCAGTAGTTTGGTTATCGTCAAACGTACCATCTACGTTATCATTTGATCTTGGTTCGTTATCAAATACTGCTCTACCTTCTTTTTTACTTGCTTCTGAATTAAATGTAAGACCTTTTTGTGCAGCTATATTAGCTGTATTTTGATCTCTTATAGTGTTAGTTCCTACCCCTACAAATCCTGGGATTCTTGTTTTTATATCTTCTTCTCCTGGCTGAGCAACTTTAAGTATTCCTTTCTCATCTGTTGTAGCAAAAGATGTATTCGGAATAGGAATTTTTGTAACGTCATACATATACACAAATCCAGGTATTCTTTGTGCTTCTGCAAAGCTAAGATTACCTGTTGCTACTTGTGCTGAAATTATAATGTTTTGTTTAAAAGTATCAAAATCAACAGCATCATGTCCATAAAAATATGCTCCGTCATCATCTTTTTTTACTTGCAAACGACTGTAATAATATTGCCTTAATAATTTATCAGTCTGTATTGTAAATTGATTTATCTTTTTTTGTTCAAAATTAGAACCATATTGACCTAGACCTAAAATACCAAAATAAGGATTTGTAATTTTATATATATCTGTTCTTGTATCTGCTATACGGTCTGCAATAGTCTTATGCTTTGCTATATCATTTCGTACTTCATCTATTAGTTTATATGCTTTATCATCTAATGTAGGATGATTTGCCTGTATCTCACTTAATAATTGGTATAAAACACCTGTATCTTGTGATCCAAAACCATAACTCATGTATTGTTTTAATTTTTCTAGATCTGTTTTAAGTTCGATATTATCTGCATAACCTCTTTCGTTTACTTTATCAATAATAGTTCTGTATTTTGTTTGTAATTTTGCAAATTCATTTTGTACTTCTTCTCTAGATCTTGTAGTAATAACAGTTTTACCATTAGTTTCTTCTGTCTTGTACCATATATTTTCCATGTCTTTATCAAACTCTTGATTAGCAAAAGTATTACCTAGTTTTTTTCTACCTTCTATCCTTTTTCTAGCAGAATCATCAAAATTATACTGAAACTTTGCATATTCTTCTTTAAACTCTGGATGATTTACTAACGTACCACCATCATTACCATACCTTATAAGACTTGCCATTTTTACAGGAAAATCTCTAGCTACTTGTTGATCTGCTGGATTGCCACTACTTGCTAATATTTTTGCATTATTAATAATAGATTTAGATATAATATCAAACGTTGTTTTTGCATTAGTACCTGTAAGACCTAAATTCCTAAGTCCTGTTGCATAATCTTCTACTATTTGTAATGACTCTGCATATGCTTTACGGTTAGGATCTACATCACCAACAAAAGTTCCATCTTCTATTTGTTCTAACTCTAAATCTGTATAAGGTTGAATGTCTCTATATTTAGAATACGTAGCTGCAAATGCTGTAACTACTTGCGTTGACTGTGTTTGTATTCGTGTAATTTTATATTTTCTGTTTTCTTTTATATGATGATTTGCATTATTAAAAACATGTTCTTGCATCTTTGGATAAAAATGCTTGTTAAGGAAAGCTGGTCTGACATCATCTAACTTATCTGTATGTTTTTTTACTATGCCATCCCTCCAAGCTTGAACTACAGGATCATTAGGTGCAAAAGAGTTTATAGGCTTTTGTATTGTTTCTCCTGTTTCTGGATTTACATATGGCAATAATGTATTTGTATAACCATTATCTAATGCGTTTTTAAGAGACTGTTGACCTAATTTTGCTTTTGTTCTTTCGTATTGACCTTGTATAAACATACTTCCACCGATCAAATTATTTGCAGCTACATCACCATTTTTCTTTCTGTAGTTATCTACAACATCTAAAAAACCACCACTATCTACAGTTTCTTCTATCGCCATTCTTTGTCCTTCTGCTTGATCTTCTGCAATCTTTTCTTTTATATCCTGTTCTATTAATTTATTTAGTCCTGGATTTATTGTTGATAATGCACTAGCAAGTTGACCTATAGCATCTTGTGTATTTACAGGTGCAACTTTACTTTGTTGTACAAAAGTATCTCTAGGTCTTGTACCAGATTTAAATTCTGTTCCTATGTAAGAGTCTGTCATGCTAATGCCTTAAGGGTTGTGTAGTCCATTAGACCTTGATTTGCTGTTTGTGCAATCGTATCTAAAAGCGTAGGTGCTTTCTGTGCATTTACATATGCTTGATTTTGTAAGTCTACTTGTTGATTTCTTCTACTATCTCTCTTTGCTTCAAATGCTTGTACATCCCTAGAATATTGCCTTGTCTGTGTTTCCATAGTTTGTGCTATTGCTTCTCTTAGGTTAGCAGCTTGGTTTTCTGCATCCTGTAATAATAAATCTATTGTAAGACCTGATCTTTCTGTTGCCCTAACTGCTGCTCTAGCTCTAATACCTTTTATAGTAGCTGTTAGTTTTTGTTGTGCTGCACTAGCTTTTTCTTCTTTTAGTCTAGCTGCTGTAGCTTCTACTTCTCTAGAAAATGCAAGGTCAGCAGCTTCCGCACCTCGTCTTGCAGCTTCGTATGCGTACTGTGCTTGTTGATTTGCAATTTTTCTTTGTTGTATGCCACTAAGTCCTTTTGTGAAAAAATTTAAAGCTTGCCTTCCTAAGAATGGTTTTGCAGCAGCACCTAATCCTAAAAAACTACTACTTGCAGTTATACCAGTAGCAAAAGGTATTGCGGATGATGCAGCAAAGGCAGCAGGGCTAAATATAGAAGCTGCGGTTGCAGCAGGTAAAAATGCAGGTGCAGCTATACCAAGACTACTTCCTACTCCTAAAGAAAAAGGAATTGATGAAGCAGCAGCACCAGCAGAAAACAAACCAGCACCGCCTAAACCTCCAGCAACAGCAGGTGCAGCAAAAACACACATTATACTATCCTCATAAATTCATAAAATGGTTGTTTCTGATAACCAAACTCTTTATGTAAATTTATAAAATTAAAATTCATAGACCTTAACCACTTAATAGCATTTGTATTTTCTTTATAAACATAATTATATAAATAATCGTGGTTTTTTAATAAACTATCTACCCATTCCTTACCTTTTCTAATAAGTTGTATTCTATATTTTTTGGTTTCATATAATTCATCTGTAGCTACAAACCATATACATTTATCTTGTGCAACACCACATAATCCCATAGGTTGATCTTTATCACCTGCAACTGTCATTGTGATACTACTATTTAAATAACTATAAGCTACTGCATCTTCTGGACTTTGACCACTTTGATAATATGCTTCTATTTTATCTATTACCCTCATATTGTTTATAACATGATCTAAATCTTTATTATTAGACTTTCGTAAATATCCCATTAAATCCTCCTACTTCTTACATGAAACTGTGCTTCATATTCTGCACTAGCTAATTGTGTAGGTAAAAAAGTGTCATTCTTAACATCTATAGTAACTCTATCTGCTCTACTCATAACAGGAAATTTAAATGTACCTGTTTCTAAATTAATACTTCCTATAGAACTAGAAGCTGCTCCTAAAAATCTACCAGTAAACTTATGAATACTTGTATCTCTATTTTGTGGTGTGACTTCTACTTTAAAAAAACCAGTATCTTCAAATTTAAGGTAAAAGTTACGTAGTTGTAATCGACCACTAATTACTTCTCCTTGATTAGAACCACCACTACTTTGTGTAAGTCTTTGCGTACTAAATCTATAGTGCATTTCGTATGACTCGCCAATTATAAATTTACTATTTCTATAATCGCCACTTATTGTAATTGTAGAAGTAGATCCATCTGTAGCATTAGTAGTCAATAAAACTTGTCCAGGCTTTAATGTTTTTGTATTGCCTTGTGTATCTACAAATGTGCTAGTTTCTCCTGTATCAAGATACCTACCTACTACCGTCATTTTTGCTCTTAACCTATAAGGAACGGTGAATGTAGAAACATCTGTACCTGAGTTGTATGAAACACTTACACCAGTAGTCGCTTCTGTAACCTTGTGATCTAAATGATATTCAAAATCTGCATAGGTTTCTCTAAAGTTTGCTTCAAATGGTATTTTTTCTAGAGTAACTTTATTTGCTTCTTCAAAAACAATAAACATATCTGTACCTATAAAATCAATATTTTTAATACTTCTACTTGCATTAAACGTATATGTTGACCAAGAATTTAGTATCTTTCTATTGTTATCTCCTATTAACCATCTATTTACATACAACTTATTAGGGTTATCAGAACCTAGTAATACCAATACATCTTCATTAGTAGATACTGCAAACTTAAATATATTTGCTGGTATAAGTCTTGGTACATGTATGGTTATGTTTGCTGCATCTTTTATCGCTGCATTTTCTTGTGTTATATACTCTCTTACACCTGCAAACTGTCCTTTATCTGTTAGGTAATATATAGAACTACCAGAACCTACAGGTGCAACAAGATCACTACTCTCAAACTCTGTTGCAACTATAACGTTTGCTGATTTTGGTGTTAAAGAATCTGATGAACTGGCTAATACAAATTGCGTTTGATCTGAAAACAATATTAATTGTTCTCCCATAGTGACTGCATTTTTTAAAATCGCTACTTTTGTATGTGATGCAGCTACGTCAATAGGGTCTGAATCTACAACAGTTAAAACTGTTTCTGGAAAGAAATTAAAAAACTCTGATACTCTTGATAAAACTACGTTGTCATCTGCAAGAAAACCTAATCTATTTCTAAAGAAAAATACATTATTTATATTTGTACCTATAAAAGAAGGGCTAGGTGCTGACTCTAAATCACCTACAGTTCTTTCTCCCCATTTTGGTAATGTAAAATCAGTTCCGCTAATTGTATATGTATCTCCATCTACCCTTGCAAATCTAAAGTTACCATCTGCCTGACGTATTAAAACATGCGGCATAGTACCATAATCAAATTTAAAATTTATACCAGCTCCTACAGTTTCTTCCCATTGCCCTTCTTCTAACGTGCCATCTACAGTACTATTATTAGCTACAAATTTTACATAGTAATTATCAAAGTTTGTTGTTTCATCACCTTTTACTTCTACTACATAACCATGTGGTGAAACTGTTGGTAAATCTGTAAATCTTTGTACTGAGTCTTTAACTACAGTAAGGTGTGAATTGCCTTGAGTATCAGTACCATCTATAGAAAAATTAGAACCATCATTCTTTTTGATACGTAAAACAGCACCATTTTGCGTAATCGTAAAACCAGACAAACCTGATAATCCTGTTCGTAAAGCTGTAGCAACAGTAGTCGTACTTAATGTACTATCACTTGACGTATCTTTAGTTGCTGTAGTGCCGTCTACAGTAAGTGTATAAGTAGTCTTATCTGAGACTTGATTTACAAATACAACAGCTTGGGTGATATTGCCAGGAGATAAACTACTGTCCATAGCAGCAGTTACAGATGTATTTACAACAAAAGTAAAATCAGCAATCGTTACTGTTTTTATTTGATCTCTTGGATTAGATGTATTTAAATATGTTGTACCATCAGGTTTGTTTACAGTTTTTTCTGTACCGTCTAACTCATAGACTTTTACATTCCCATTACTAAATATTGCTATATATCTTTCTGTTGTGTCTCTATTAATAGTTTGTACATGAACATTACCTAATGTAGATGTGCTAATAGAAGTAACAAATTGTGAGCCACTACGTTTTGTTAATCCTTGTACTGGACTACTGTTTGCATTGTCTTGTAAATCTGCATGGTCAGCTTGTTTTGTAGCATCAGCAGCTTGTGAGATACCTCTTAATAAAGTAGGGATAGCTCTAGATACAAGTCCCATAATTACCTAATTAATGCTTTGCTTGGCATGAATGTACCAAACCTACCTGAGATCGCTGGATCTCCTGTAAGAACATTATGATCTGCAATACTAGCATCAGAATCTAACAATACTGCCCTAGCTCTTATTTCGTCTTGTTGTGTATATCCACGTAATCCATCATCACCTAAAACTCTATCTATAAATACTCTTGCAGCTTTTAAATTTATATATCTTCTAGCTGGTTCTGGTAATTCATCAAATGCTAAAAAATATACTATTTCAGCTTTTAGATCTTCTGTAAAAGAAAATGTATGGTTTTTTCTATCATATAATTTTAGTCCTCTTTGAACAGGATCTATATCAGGATGATTTGCAACGCTTACATCTACACGTAAAACACTTGTTGGTAACGCAATACTATTACCTGCATCCCTAGTAAGAACTACATCATATTCATAATTAAATGACCACCCTTCACTTTGTATTTCTTTACTAGCTTCATTAAGAAAACTTTGTGCTTGTCTTGCATCAACTGGTAACGTGCCTGTAAGAGAGTTTATAGGTGCTTCTCCTACCGCACTTAACATTACGTTAATAGCTTCTAATTCTGTCGTAGCTGCTACTGTCATCTTTTCTTAGCAGTTTTAGCTGCTCTCCTAAAATTTGCTGCTGTTGGAGAACCTTTACTTCCTGGCTTTCTCATCTTTTCACCACTACCAGCTTTTATACGCTTTCTTTTTGCATGGATGTTTGCGTATAAACCAAGTTTCTTTTTAGGCATGGCTACATTTTTTTAGATTTTTTAGTAGTTTTTTTCTTTTTAGCAGTAGTTTTTGCTTTCTTAGGTCTACCTACCTTACTTCCGTAAGTACCTTTGCCCATTGGAGACATAAAAAAAAAGGGTATCTACTAATAAGATACCCCATTTTTGTAAATTAGGAAGCAGATAGTTTAATTGTTGCTGCTGCTTCTGGTCTTAGAATTCCATGACCAAGAGCATACTTAGCAACCATTAATGTACCTTGATACATCAATCCATAGTCAGAACCAGAGATTTCAGTAGTCATGTCCATTAACTTAACAGTACCTACAGCCGACTTATGGAAAACTAAACCAATAGTTTTACTATCGTCACCTGCGTAGCTGTTATTTGTACCAGAAACTTCAGAACCTACATTTGATTGAGGAACGTTGTTGCTCATCATTACAGGCATACCAGCAATTTGCTGAACTCTACCTGATGCAAATGAACCGTTACCGCCTGGGTTAAAGTCAACGTCTATTGTTCTAGTTGCTGACTCTGCAAGTTTGTAATACTCAGCAGGTGGTAAGACTACAAATCTATCTGTAGTAGGAATGTCTCTTTCATCAAATGTCTGAGCTATATCGTAGATAGCTGCTGCTAACTCATCACCAGTAACGTTTGCTGACGCAGTATTACCAGAAGCAAGAGTTAGAACAACACCTCCGTTACCACCACTAAGAGTAGTAGAAGCTCTAGAAGCATTTGCGATTACCTTCGCAACGTTTTGATCGTATGTTCGAGCTAAAGCCTTTCCTAATTCGGAACTATAGGTTTGCCTAACATCGTAGTGGTTCTTGAGACTATCTATATCTGCCACAAAAGCCTGTGATATCAATAGATCATCAATGTTTATGATCTTTTCATTGGCCTTAATTTGGTTTGCTCCAACCAAAGGTGTGCCAACGGTATGATAAGCCGCAGTCGCAGTTCCTAAAACTGGAAACTGTGCTGATTTTCCGCTTTCGATTTGGCGAACTGTGTGCATCGCTTCGTTGAAAATATTATTTTCAGCAAACGAAGTTAGGATCTCACCTGAAAACGTTTTAAGAAACAGAGCGTCAAAGCCTGTTCCACTATTGTTTACAAGACCGAGCCTTGAAACGGTGGCATTAGCCATTTTTCTAGTAATAGTAAAGGTTTACAGACTTCTTATCCATGACGTAAAAGTGTTGTCAGACGTATCTGGCACTTTTAACTTACAAATTAACTCCGCTAAAAGTCAAAATGGAAGTGAAGTTAATTAAAGTATAACAAAATTAGTTTATTTTTTCCATTTGTCTAGTCATCATAGACATGGTGACGTACAAAGGTGCTAGTGCCATAATTCCTACAAAAGTTATTATGGTTACAGGCACTAATGCTTTAGCAAAGGCTTCTTTCATACTATGGACGAAATATACTTACCAAACCTACCAAATACAAACTATATACTCAATCCACCTAAAACAATTTTTTATCCACCTGTAGCGGAAGTACCTTATCTAGACCCAATTCTTTTACCGAGTCTGGAACAAGTTCAGTCGGGTTTGGGAGAAGAGAAGGCAAAAACTTCTTCAGAAGAAGAGGAGCAAGACGAGGAAGTAACAAGTATAAAACAAGAAGTGATCCCAACGAACCTGCCAAAAAACTTAGAAAATACTTCATTAGAAACTGTAGGTACTTTTAATATACCTTTTTTTGGCGAAATGCCAATTCCATCGCCTGAAGTCATAGCGTCAAGTGTTATTAGTGCAGGGGTGGCATCTACTGTAACTGTGGCAGGGTCTATTGCAATGCAAGCTGTAGTAGGTCAAATCAAGAAAATATTTAAAAAGATCTTTACTAAGGTTCTGAAGAAAGAGGTAAAGGATTTCCAAACAAAGAAGGATTAGCTTTTACATAACTTCGTATATTGATTACATCACTACAAATATATGCGAACTTAGATTTAGGATTTATCATGTAGCCTGATGCGTGAAGCTGTCCGCACTTCAAGATACGAACTAGCTGCTTATCATGCACTTGCTTGTCTAGTTCTTCTTTGGCTAAGTCTAGCTTTACTTTGGATAACTCGTTACAAGTTTGATTATCTCCTAATGGAATCATAAAAGACATTTGTACACCCCAACCTTCATTAATGCTATAGGTTTCTTCACCTTGAGCATCATTACCTGTATAAAAAGGAGTTACAGCCATAGTGGGTTGACTGCAAATTAAGTTTCCAAACTGTTGCTTACCTGTCATTCCATTATTGATATTCATATTCTGGTTGATAATACTTGAATTACCAACAGCATTAGGTTGAGCCTGTACATTTGTATCGCCTTCGGCTCTTACCGAATTACTGGCTAAAGACAGACAAAGAAGTGATAACGCTAGTGGTTGTAATCGCATCTGTTTGTGTAATCTTTTCAGTCATTTGACTAGCTGCCCTAGTAGTAATACTAAGTGACCAATCTGCGGTATCTGTCTTAGGAGTAAAGATTGCATCTGTATGAGTTATGCCACCACTATTAGCACTTGTAACAGCGATATTAGATGCTTCCCAAGTATTTAAAGCAGACCCATATTTTTCAGTAACTATTGACCTCTGAATAGTTTGAGTAGTATTCTCTGTTCTGTTACTAGAACCAGTAGTCCAAGAAGGAACTCCATTGGCATATACAGGGCTAAATACAAACAAAGATAGCAATAACAGTTTCTTCATTTTTTCTCCTGTTTAGGATCTACTATTAATCTTATAGGTGTATCTATTCTAACTAGCTGTGTATTACCTAACACTTCTTGCAATTCAGCTTTTACACTTTTACCATTTTTACCATTCTCTTTCCCTTTCTGTGTAATAGATGCTCCGAAGCTAGAAGCTAATCCTACAAATACTGAAGCTATAAATGTTGGGTCAATTTTTTGTTGTGGTATTCCTAGTTTTGACAAATCTAAGTACGATAATGACAACATCGCTGTAGCCCAAAGCAATAGCGTTAATCTGACAGCTAAAGAAACAAACTCAAATTGTTCCTCTCGATCTGGTACTGCTTCTTGTAATTTAAACCAGACTCCTTTTTTATTTTCTTTTGGTTGTTCTGCCATAAAAACGTAAAACTCTTGTCTAATACTAGCAAGTTAGCTATGTTTGGGAAGTAACACACAAAACTATGCTAAAAATACTAAAGCCAGTATTACTAAAATTCTTCACTACGACTGCTGTGAAGAGGTTAGTGGTGGACTTGCTTAGAGCAATTTGTAAACAAACCTCGAATACCTTAGACGATAAAGCTGTTGATATGTTGGAGCAACAGTTGTTTCCTAAAATGAACTAATGACCCATAAAGAATTTTTTGATATTCTTATTGGTAATCCTCCTCCCGAAGTAGAGCTTGAAATAGAAATAAAATGCAGAGAGGTTAAAGAATTACCTGATTCTGTAATCAAAGATTATTGTTGTGATCTTGTAAAACAAATAAGACTGCAAGATATGTTACTTGTTGCAGCTTTAGTTCGGATCTCTGATACTGAAAGTAAATTACACAAAATTGAATCTCAATTAAAACGCTATAAAAACAAAAAAAAATTAGGTTTTATAGGTAAACTTAAGTATGTTTTATTTGGCAATAGACCTAAAAAGTGATTATATTAAACAAAAAAGCTAGTAATCATGGATAAAAACTTAAAGATATTAAAAAGTTTGCACCTTGAATTAGCAAAAGACTTGTTAGATAAGGTAAGAAGTGGCGAAGCAAAAGCAGGAGACTTAAACGTAGCTAGACAGTTTCTAAAAGATAATGGTATTGAGTGTATTCCTGTAGAAAACAACCCTATGACAGAGCTAATGAATAACTTACCAGACCTAGAAACTATCCCTCTTACAGATTAATAATTGCAACCCTTACCAGAAAAGCTACAAGACTTTAGATATTTCTTAATTGTTACTTGGAGACATCTAAACCTACCAGACCCTACACCTGTTCAGCTAGATATAGCAGAATATCTACAACATGGTGCTAGAAGAAAAATTATACAAGGGTTTCGTGGAGTAGGTAAGAGTTGGATTACTTCTACTTACGTTGTTTGGAGACTAAGGATAGACCCACAACTAAAGTTTCTTGTGGTATCTGCCAGTAAAGACAGGGCTGATAACTTTACCACGTTTACTATGCGTCTTATAAACGAGATGCCTATACTTGCTCCACTAATCCCCAGAGATGACCAAAGAAACAGTAAGGTAAGTTTTGATGTAAGACCTGCTAGTGCCGATCACGCACCCTCCTGTTCATCTAAAGGGGTCTTATCGCAGCTTGCAGGAAGTCGTGCTGATGAAGTCATAGCAGATGACTGTGAAGTACCTAACAATAGCTTTACACAGCCAATGAGAGACAAATTATCTGAAGCTGTAAAAGAATTTGAAGCGATACTAAAACCAAATGGCAAGATTACCTTCTTAGGTACACCACAAGTAGAGAATAGTTTGTACCTAACACTAGAAGAAAGAGGATATGAAACAAGAATATGGACTGCACGTTACCCAAACCATAAAAACAACTACGGAGATCGTCTTGCACCACGTCTTGCTAAGAACCTCCTAGAAGGCTCTGTAGAGCCACAAGACCCTGTTGACCCTGTAAGGTTCTCTGCACAGGATTTGATGGAACGTGAAGCGTCTTATGGACGTTCTGGGTTCAATCTACAGTTCATGCTTGATACAACACTCTCAGATCAAGATAGATACCCTCTAAAAATTAACGACCTAGTAATTATGTCGGTCAATAAAGAGTACGCACCTGAAAAAGTTATTTGGTCTAACTCTCCTGAGTATGTAATCTCTGATCTATCTTGCGTTGGATTCAATGGAGACAGGTTTCATAGACCTGCACAAGAGTTCGGAGACTACATTGAATACACAGGTAGCGTGATGTTTGTTGACCCCTCTGGTACTGGTAAAGACCAGACTGCTATATCCTGTGTAAAGATGCTTAATGGTAACTTATTTGTCACAGAGTGCTTCGGTTTGTCAGGTGGTTACTCCAATAACGTGTTAGAACGCATTGCTAAGACTGCTAAAGACAATAAAATTAACAAGATTCTTATAGAACAAAACTTTGGTGGCGGTATGTTCTCACAATTACTAAAACCTTTTCTTATGAGATACCACGCTTGCGAAGTTGAAGACGTGCGAAATACAAAGACCAAAGAAATGAGAATCATTGATACCTTAGAACCTGTAATGAACTCTCATAAACTTATTATTGATCGCAGAGTTGTAGAAAATGACTTTAAATCTAACCCTAATGAAACACCTGAACGTAGATTAAAACTACAACTTATCTACCAAATATCAAGATTATCCAGAAATAAAGGTTCTCTTGTACATGATGACCTCGTTGACTCCCTAGCAGGGGCAGTTGCTTACTGGACTGACTATATGGCTCAAACTGAAGACCTAAACATCTCTAAACGTAAAGATGAACTTCTAGCTGTACACCTAGATAACTGGGGGTCTCTACTAAACAACACAATATCTCAATCCGCTATGGGTATGTCTCCTCAACAGATAAGAAATTCTAATGTATCTGATGATGGTTTCATAAGCGGTGCTTATTAAAGCCTAGTATAGGAGAAAGAGTTTCTCTAACTAAGCACACTAAGATTATCTTAAGAATACATTAGGATAATCTTAAGAAAAAATTTTGACAGAAAAATCTGAAAGGGTAACAGAATACGTGCATAGCGAGTTTCCCCCTATAAATAAAAAAAATTTTGTCAATTTATAAAAAAATAAAGCGTTTATAAGAAAAATATATTGCTACTACTAGGCTCTCAGAATATTATTACTATTCTTAGTGTGGTTTTTGGTCTATTGATTCTATTATTTACTTTTATTTCTTTTCTTAATCGGTAGGGGGGTATAGGTTCAATAGGTTAAATCAAAATAAATATATAGGGTTAATCAATAGGGGGTATAGGGTAGAGAATGAATAGAGGGTATATAGGGTTAATAGATAAGGGTAATAAACACTAAGATAATCTAATTATTACTAAATGTAAACAATGAATTTAATTAGTGATAGCAAGGGAAGTCAGACTAATATTAGAATGAGTGTTGACAATCTGCGGTAACACTTTCTATAGTGGGTTCATCAGGTCAACAAGACTTGATCTTTACTAAACAACTAACCACACAGTTTTAATGGACAAAATCAAAGTTGGCTCTAACATTTATGAGTCAAAACTACCTAACGGATCAGTATTATTCTGGTCATACAACACAGTCGTAGCAGCTAATCTAGCCAATGAAGGCTACGTTAGAACTGAGCAACACTACTCAAAGACTACTACTAGACAACTCAATAAATGGTTGTCAGGTCTTGACTACAAGACCGTAACTCAAAAGTACTTAGATTCTTTCAAGGGTTAAATTCCCTTGATAGAGTTCAATACTCTAACCAAACCTTTACCAAAAACTTAACTATCATGTCTGAAATTTTAATCTCAACTAGGGTTGCCTACGGAACTACTTATGTTGATGTAGTCAATGAAGAACAAAGAGATCCATTACAGTCTTTGACTGGTAACAGTACTCTCACTCAAAGTAATATTAATGCCCTTAAAAAACTAGGCTTTACTTTCAAAATCCAAACTACTACACCTGATATACAAATCTAATGATTATCAAATCTAACCGCACGTTTTCCTTAGTGCAAACAATGACCGATTCAATTCTATTAGTTGTTAATGGTACTGTCTCTCAACCTGTCTTAAGGTCTTGGCATATCTCACAAAAACAAGATGCACTTTATGAGTGGAATAGAATTAACGATTCCTTAGAGCCTACTAGGTAGGTTCTAAAGAGTCCTTAACAAGACTCTCTAACCAAAACTACTTTACCAAAAACAATGACCTTAACACCTGTCAAAAAACAAACTAAAAAAGAACCTTACAATCCTGATAAGGGCATACAAGAATTAGCTGATACACTAATCTCACTAATGGAGAAAGGTTGTAATCCTTTTCGCAAAGAGTGGACACCTGAAGGTGATCATATGAACTTTACAACAGGGGAATACTACCAAAATGGTAACCTTATAGCCCTTGAGATTTACAAACTAGCTCAAGGCCATAAATATCCTTACTGGTGCGGTTTCAAACAGGCTCAAAAATGGGGTCTTAAAATCAAGAAAGGTAGTAAGAGTGCAGTCATTCTTAGACCTATTACAATCAATGGTAAGCGACCCTTAGATGAGTCCAAACCTGATGGTTTACAAGTCGAGACTGGTGCTAGATTTACTATCTTTCGACCTACTAGAGTGTTTAACATAGCCTGTTTTGTAGGCTCAACACCTGAGAATCAAAAAAAGCTAGACGATAGGATAGCTGACCTTGAGAAACAACATCAAGCTACTAACTTTGAGCCACTAGATGACCGACTAAAGAATGTGCATGACATAGTAGTTACCAACTACATTGATAAGCACCTTAAAAACTTCAGTCACAAAGGGGATAGAGCATACTATGATGTACTCTTTGATGAGATCGTAGTTCCCGATAGAACTAGATTCTCAAACAATGAGAATTACTACGCTGTAGTTATGCACGAAGCCTGTCATAGTAGTGGGTCTCAAGAAAGACTAGCGAGACAGGGCATAGTAAAAGCGTGTGGATTTGGCTCTGAGCTATACGCTGAAGAAGAAATCATTACAGAATGTGCAGCGTTTTTACTAGCTAGAGAGTTGAAAGTCAGCACAACTGATGACCAACACGCTAGTTACCTTAAGAACTGGATTAGTAAACTCAGGAAAGAACCCAAGTTTATTAACACTATCTTAGGACAATCAGTAAAGGCTAAGAACTTTATCCTGAACCCGATAGTTGACAAATCCGATAACACTTGATAATGTGTTACTAGAACCACTCTTATTAGCCCTGACCAAAGGGCTAGTATGAGTGGCTCACAAAGAGTCACTCAGTTGTACAACGCTTTATCTAATTATGGAATTAACTTTTCCAAAATCCTCTCATCATTCAGGTTTAAGAGTGATGCTACGCAACCCACACCCTAAGAAAGAAAGGCATGGTGACTGCGGTACGAGAGCTATCTGTTTAGCTTATGGTCTTGACTACAAAGAAGTCTGGAACAAAGCTACCAGAAACAAACGTGCAGGTAGTTACTACTACGATCAATGGGGTCAACGTAAACAGTCAGCTAAGTCAGCAGACTGGGGTTTAAGTAAGACAGATTTAATCGCAACACTTCAAGACTTTGGACTTGATGTTGTTTATAAATCCCTTACTAAATACAGGAACAATGACAAGTCAACGTGGTTGTACTTTAATCAAGACAACATACCTAAGACTTGCATAGTTCATGTACCACAACATTGGGTTGCAGTTAAAGAGGGTGCTATCTGGGACACCTACGATAGCAGGGGTAAGCGACCTCGCAAACTTAGAGGTTACGTATGTCTTAGACAAGACTTACTACCTAACCACTAAGTAGTCACAACAACTGGGCATAGTGTAAAAGCTATGCCCTTACTAACCAAACTAAAAGTCACATGAAACTAAACAATCTTATTAATCAAGTCAATGATGAGAACTGGCCACCTGAACCAGACTTTAAAAATACAGTTGATAAAGATGCTATTAAAAAGCTAAAGAAAGATCAACTAAAACAAGTGTCAGATATTCTAGACAAGATAGATTATTGACAACTGAAAAACAAATGGGCATACTTGACTAAGGGTATGCCCTACCCACTAACCAAACAAAAGGAGTCACATGAAAACTTCACTAACAACTTTAATCTTAGATGCTATCGAGTTCGAGTTAGATTCAAACGAATACTGTAACGGACTAGACAATAGCAACTGGCAAGACTGGAATGATAAAGAAAAATTTCAATGGTGTTACAACCTATGGTATTCAAACTTAGGTCAAGATGATATTGAGAACTGGCTTAGAGGTCTAGCAATAGCTATTCCATATTGGAATGATGAGATAGAAAATCTAGGTCACAACTCTGAGACATACTGGACTGACTGTGCCTGTGAAATAGTTAATCAAGCAGGATTAGAACACGTACAGTTTAAACGTATTCAACACCCCGAACTATGGAGAGAACCACTAGGTAAAACTTATACAAGACCTGTAACTATGGAAGGTACATTCATTCCTAACTTCCATGATTAAACGCAAGACCCATCAAACGTACTGGGAACTAGAGTCCATGTACTATCGAGCCTGTAGAATCACAGGCTCACAACCAAACCTGATAGCTTATCAGAACCTTGATGCCAAAGAAGCTATCGTCATTCTCAAAAGAGAATTAGTTAAAACAATCTTATCTATTTAAATGATTTTTATAAACATAATTATCATCACTACCACGTTAGTTCTTATCGGAGAAGCTAACGAAAAATTAACCAAACACTTTACCAACAGAAAGTACTAACCATGAGTATATGCCCTAACTGTCGGGGTCTCAATACTAAAAATCTTGAGACTCGATTCAGGAGTGGTAAGCCTAACCCTATCAATAAGAACAAGGCTAACATTCCATACACTTCAAGGCGAAGAGAATGTATTGACTGTGGTAAAAGATATACCACAAGAGAATACAATATCGTTGATCTTATTGCCTTTGCAAAACTGCCAGAGCTACAAAGGATTGATGACCTTATGCCATGATGAATACCCTAGATAAAATCAACGCTGCCACTCAGCGTATCAAAGAACTAACAACCCTTATTAACCATTGGAGTCACGACCTTGAAAAAGAAAACACCAACATTAAAAGAAGCTGCGAACAAAACTTATCGCAGGAGAAAGAACGGAGATGTATCAGCTAAAGATTTTCTTACTAGCATGAGACACAATGTTCAAGCACTTGGAGACATACCAGTAACCAAGATTACTACCAGTCTCATTAAC
>Ga0209503_10000426_pt1 | contig 27078 bp, 26 predicted proteins | sample SouAtlMetagenome_2_FD_187448 | JGI IMG/M metagenome (GOLD analysis project Ga0209503, IMG submission 187448) | Marine eukaryotic phytoplankton communities from Atlantic Ocean - South Atlantic ANT15 Metagenome (SPAdes) (version 2) | ecosystem: Environmental > Aquatic > Marine > Oceanic | place... | reverse complement strand
CTGTATGAATTTTATAATCAGGACCTGTTATAAGTATTTTGACAGGGAGATTAAAAATATTATTGGTAGAGTCAATTTCTACATCATACAAAATAGAATTTATTTGAAAATCGTAAATACCAGAATTTTTAAATATTTTATTTAGTCTTTCTCTTTCTAAAGCAAAATTTTTTGTTTTGAATGACTCATTTTTTTTAATAAATGATTTACTGGTATTTTGTTGATAAATGGAATCAATCACAGAGGATTCAATTAATGAGCTAACATCTCCTATATAATATTGGGGACCAGTAGAAACTTTATAGTTAACATCCGCATAGTTTTTATTATCCGGATTTGTCTTAATTTCTGTCACTATTTTATTTTCGAGAAACCCAATATTTTGGAAATAAGAGTTAAGGTTTTTTACGGTAGCAATAGTTTTTGAGGAGTCAATAATTTCTATTTTTTCACCATTGTTCTTTTTCCATTCATTAAAACTTTTATAATACTCCTTTAATTGATTTACTTGTTTTTTGGAGAATATTGTATTTAGTTTTGACCTTTTATTTTTTTGGTTTGCCCATTTATCAAAAATACTATCGGTATTATTTTTTGATGCTGAGTAGATTAGCGCACCAATCGGTACTCCTATAAAAGTTGAGTTTTTTTTCTGTAAAAACAGGCTATTAAGAGTATCTTTAGGTGTTAGCTGATCATTAACGTATAAATTATTATTTCTAATTATTTTTTGATTCTCTGTTAATTCCTTCGATATTGTACAGCTTGATAATAAAATTGCCGAAAATACAAATAATGTTATTTTTACCTTATTGATTTTAATGAGATTCACAATTCAAAAATACATTTAATATATGGTTGGTAAAAATCAGATAAGATTCTTAAAATCATTAGGCCTTAAAAAAAATAGAGTTAAATATAACAAGATCATAGTTGAGGGAACTAAGACAATTAAGGAATTTATAGATTCTAAATATAAGCTAGAACAATTATATTCATTAGATTCTAAAAAAATAAACAATTTTCACCCTGAAATAATTACAAAAAGTCAACTTAAGTCAATTAGTAGTCAAAAAACACCAAATGGAACACTGGCTGTTTTTAATATTGCAGATAAATCAATTCAGGATAGTAGCTTTTATGTCGTTTTAGATAATATCTCAGATCCTGGTAATTTAGGCACTATCATTAGAACTTGCGAATGGTTTGGAATTAATCAAATTATTTGCTCAAATAGTTCCGTTGATTGTTATAATCCAAAGGTAATACAATCATCAATGGGTTCTTTATCAAGAGTAAATATAGTTTATACTGAAATTTTGGAGTTTTTAAAATCAAAAAATTTACCTATTTATGCTGCAGACCTAAAAGGGGAACAACTTAAGAAAACTAAAATTAGTGATAAATGCATTTGGGTTTTTGGATCCGAATCCCATGGAATCTCTGAGAAAATCAAAAAATTAGTAGATAATTCATTTACAATCCCGAAGTATAATGAAGATGTAAAGACAGAGAGTTTAAATCTATCTACTTCCTTGGCAATTATTTTAAGTTTCTCCAGGATTTAATAAAAACTGAAATTTATAAAAACAGCTCTTGTCAAAAATTTATCAATATTTCTAGTCCAAGGATTGTCGGGAGTATTATTAGGAATTTCGTTTTTTAAAGAAAAAACTCCTCTTACTGAGGGTGAGAATTTAAAATATCTTAAATAAAAATCAACTCCAAAAGCCAACTCATAATAAAAATTGAATTTTTCAAACTTAAAATTTTCTAAACCATTATTCGAAAGTGTGCCCTCAATTTCATTGAGATTAATTGATGTTGATAAACCAGCTTTTAAATAAGGTCTAAAGTTGTTTAGTCTTTTGGCACTGTATTTAAGTAGAAGTGGAATGTGGATATTATTTGATTTAACAACCCATAATGTGTCACCATAATTAGTAAATTCTTTTCTTTCATTGAATATTATATTTTTTTTATTAGCATGTAATCCAGGCTCAAGGCTCAAAAAAAGATTTTTATTAAGTTTTAATTCTCCAATCAACCCAACATTAATACCTTCAGCTCTATCAACAGAAATAGGATAGGGAGTGTTGTTTTTATATGTAACCTTGTTGTCATATTGGTTTATTCCAATATAATAACCAAACCTCAGATCCCTTTCATCAAAATTTTGAAGATTTTTAAATTGTGAAAAACTTACTTGACTACAAATCAGTAAAAAAAATAAAATTTTATTCAACACAATTTCAAATCTAATAAACTAAACAATAAAAAATTAAAATTTTATCCAAATTTCGAAAATCAAGTATATTTGTTTAGTAAAATATCTCAATAATGAAAATTGTTATTGCAGGAGCTGGTGAAGTTGGATTACATTTATCGAAAATGCTTTCATATGAATCTCATGATATCACTTTAATTGATAATAATGAGGTTAATCTCAAGGATGGAGAAAATTATTTGGATATTAAAGTTGTAAATGGCGATTCTTCATCTCCTTCAATTTTAGACAAAGCTAATGTATCAAATGCTGACCTTGTTATTGGGGTCACCGCAAGTGAATCAATTAATTTTTTTACATGTATACTTTCAAAAAAATTAGGTGCAAAAAGAACTATTGCTAGATTAACAAATACAGAGTTTTTAGAAAATGGCAACAAATTTGATTTTTCTACAATTGGAATTGACGAGGTTATATCACCTGAAAATTTAGCTGCTAATGAAGTTAAGTTACTTGTTAATGACTCTGGTTTTACAAATAGTCATGATTTTGAAAATGGTGCGTTAAAAATGATGGCTGCAAAAATCCAAAATGATGCTCCTTTTGTTGGTAAAACAGTTATGGAAGCTGCTTCAGTTTTTCCAGGAATAAAATTCATGCCAATAGCTATTGAACGAAGTGGTAGTCATAACGCAATAATTCCAAGAGGAAATACAGTTTTTAAAAAGGATGATCATGTATATTTCATCACATGTCGCGATGGTATTGATGAACTTTATAACTTGATGGGAACAAAAAAAGATAAAATTGAAAAAATAATGATTCTAGGTGGAGGAAGAGTAGGATTTAAAGTTGCAAAAGAGTTAAGTAAGGATGGTTATAGTGTAAAACTCGTTGAAATTAACGCTGATAAGGCTGAGTATATAGCAAATTCATTGTCAAATGTGTTAGTCCTTAATATTGATGGAACAAGAGTTGACCTTTTGAGTGAGGAAAGTTTAGAAGAAATGGATGCTTTTATTGCTACCACTGGTGATTCTCAAAAAAATATAATGTCTTGTTTGATGGCTAAGTCTAAAAATATTGGTCGTACAATCGCAATAGTCGATAATACTGATTATTTTGAGTTATCTGAGTCCATTGGAGTTGATACTTTAATTAATAAAAAACTTCTTGCTGCAAATCAAATTTTTAGATTTATACGTAAGGGTAATATTTTAGAATTAAATAAACTAAATAATATGAATGCAGAGGTTCTCGAGTTTTTAATCAGTAAAGAATCCAAGGTAAAAGGAAAAAAAATTAAAGATATAGACTTTCCCAGATCTGCAATTATTGGCGGGGTAATTCGTGACGGAGTTGGTAAAATTGCATTGGGTGATTTTGTGATAAAAAAAGGAGATAGAATACTAGTTTGCTCTCTATACAATGCAATAAATAAAGTTGAAAAACTCTTTCTTTAATTATGTCAAAGTTTAACTACAGACTTATATCATACATAATTGGTTTATTGCTCTTATTTAATTCAGCTGCAATACTAATAACCAGTTTTGTAAGTTTTTTGTTAAAGGACGGTTTTTTCAATAATATAATTTATGCGTCATTGTGTTGTTTGTTTATAGGATCAATCATAATGTTTTTTTCAAGAAACCCAACAAAGGTTATTAATAGACGTGATGGCTATCTGATTGTTATTTTTGGTTGGCTTACTATGGTTTTTTCAGGAACACTACCTTACGTTTTTACTGATACAATTAATAATATTCCAGATTTAATTTTTGAAACAATGTCAGGATATACTACGACAGGATCTAGTATCATTGGTGATATTGAGTCGCTTCCACAAAGTATTATTTTTTGGAGAAGTATGACTCACTGGTTAGGAGGGATGGGAATCATTGTTTTAGCTATAGCCATACTACCATTACTCGGGATTGGTGGAATGCAATTGTTTTCAGCTGAAGCACCTGGAAGTGGGATTAGTGGAGATAAAATCCACCCTAGAATTAGTAATACAGCCAAGAGATTATGGTTTATTTATATTGGTTTGACACTAGCTGAAACATTATTACTGTATTTTGCTGGTATGAGTTTATTTGATGCAATAAATCATTCAATGAGTAACATTGCAACAGGTGGATTCTCGACAAAAAATGATAGTTTATCATACTGGAATTCTATACCACTAATACAATATATAATTGTATTTTTTATGATTTTAGCTGGAACAAATTTTCTTTTAATTTATCTGTCAATTATTGGAAAATTTAAGAAACTTATATATAATACAGAATTTATATGGTTTATAGTTTTAATCTCTTTTTTTGTTATAATCACAACAATTATTTTAAATACAAATATTGATCTTAATTCAACAAATTTTGATCACCCGCAAGTTTATGGAAAATTAGAAGCTAGCTTTAGACATGCACTTTTTCAGGTTGTTGCAGTCATGACAACAACTGGATTTGTAACCGGAGATTTTGCCGGTTGGTCCCCATTTTTAACAATGCTATTTTTTGGCTTGATGTTTTTTGGAGCCTCGTCTGGATCAACATCTGGTGGTATAAAAATTTCAAGACATCTAATATTAATAAAAAACGGTTTTTTAGAATTTAAAAGATCGTTACATCCTAATGCAATCTTACCATTAAGATACAATCACTCTGTTGTCAAGAAAGAGGTGGTTGTAAATATTTTGGCTTTTTTTATGCTCTACTTGATTTTATTTATAATTGGAGCTGCAGTATTAAGCACTCAAGGGCTTGATTTTATTTCATCAATTGGTGGCTCCGCTGCATCCATTGGTAATGTAGGTCCAGCATTAGGTTCGATTGGTCCAGCATTTAATTATGAACAGATCTCAGGCTTTGCTAAAATCTGGTGTTCATTTTTGATGCTTGTAGGTAGATTGGAGCTATTTACAATACTAATAATATTCACTCCATATTTCTGGAAAAATCTTTAGTTCAAAAGATTCTTTATTCTATTTACCGCTTTTTTAATATTTTTTTGAGACGCAGCATAACTTATTCTTATGTTTTTTGGACATCCAAATGCATCACCTGTGACTGTAGCAACGTGAGCCTTTTCAAGAATAATCATCGCAAAATCAGACGCAGAGTTAATAATTTTTCCAGCTATTTCTTTGCCAAAATAATAAGAAATATCAGGGAAAACATAGAATGCGCCATCAGGGTTATTTAATTTAAAACCTTTAATTTCACTGAGTAATTTAATAATCATATTTTTTCTTTCTTGAAATTCTTGAATCATATAATTAATTTTTTTAGGTGATTCAGTGAGCGCCTTAATAGTCGCTTTTTGTGCTATACAATTTGCTCCGCTCGTTACTTGCCCTTGTAATTTAGTACATGCTTTTGCAATCCATTCAGGCGCTCCAAGGTATCCAATTCTCCAACCAGTCATTGCAAACGCTTTTGCTATTCCATTTACAGTTATTGTTCTTTCATACATTCCATCAATACTTGCAAAACTTACATGTTTCACTCCGTAATTTATGTGTTCATAAATTTCGTCTGATAGCACAAAAATTTCTGGATATTTTCTTAATATAGATGCTATTTTATTTAATTCTTCAAAGTTAAAAACACTTCCGCTAGGATTGTTTGGAGAATTGATAATGATCATTTTAGTTTTGTCGCTTATTGCCTTTTCAATTTCTTCAGCATTCACCTTGAAATCAGAACTAATATCACTTTTAATTATTTTTGGAATACCTTCTGCCATCAATACGATAGCAGAGTAACTGACCCAGAATGGTGCAAGAAGAATAACTTCCTCTCCAGGTTTTACTAATGCTTGAACAGCATTAGCAATTGACTGCTTTGCACCAGTTGATACCACAATTTGATTTGTATTATAATTTAAATTATTATCTCTTTTGAATTTATTGGATATTGATTGTTTTAGGTCCAGGTAACCATCTACTGGTGTATAAGAGTTATAATTATCATTGATAGCATCTATTGCGGCATCTTTTATGTATTCAGGAATGTTGAAATCAGGTTCTCCCAAACTAAGACCAATGATATCAACCCCTTCATTTTTCATTTCTCTAGCTTTTGCGGCCATAGTTAGTGTAGCAGATGCAGGTAAATCATTAATTTTATTACTCAAATATTCTTTCATTAGAAATAAATTATAGTTTTCAAATATATTTAAATTACATTAGTATATATCTTAAAAATGGAGTTGATAAAAAAATATTTTCCACAATTAAATGATATTCAGCTTAAGAAATTACTACACTTTGAAAAGCTTATTAAGGAATGGAATAAAAAAATAAATTTGATTTCAAGAAAAGATGTTGAAAACTTTCAGATAAATCATTTAATTCATTCCCTAAGTATCTCAAAATTAATTTTGTTTGAACCAAAAACTAAAGTTTTAGACATAGGAACTGGAGGAGGTTTACCAGGGATCCCACTAGCTATTTTTTTTCCTAAAACAATATTTCATTTAGTTGACAGAAAACAAAAAAAAATAGATGTTTTAAAAAAAATTATCATTGAACTTGATCTTAAAAATGTAATTGTCGAAAGAATCGATGCTCAAGATATTTCAAATGAATATGATTTTATTTTGAATAGGGCAGTTAGTTCTACAGAAAATATATTGAGTATATCTCAAAATAAAATCAAAACAAACAGTTTTAACAAAATTCAAAATGGAATTATATGTCTGAAAGGTGGCAATCTAGAAAATGAGATAGTAAAGTTGAAGATTTTTGAAATTTTGAACTTAAATAAAATCTTTTCTGAACCCTTTTTTGAAACTAAAAAAATACTTTATATACCTAATCCATATACTCATATGGATAATCGGTAGGAGGATTGTGTGTTCGACTAACTAGTCTAGGACTAACCCATCTTAGTAAGTTAAGCTTTGATCCTGCCTTATCATCAGTTCCAGATGCTCTACAACCTCCAAATGGTTGTTGACCAACTACTGCACCCGATGGCTTATCATTAACATAGAAATTTCCAGCACTATATTTCAATTTTTTTAATGCATAATCTATACTTTCTTCATCTTTTGAAATAAAAGCACCTGTTAGAGCGTAGCCTGATGTATTATCAACTATATCAAGCATGTTTTTCCAATCATTATCATCATAAACATATAAGGTTACAACAGGTCCAAAAATTTCTTCTTGCATAGTTTTAAACTGATGATTTGTAGTAAGAATTATTGTTGGTTGAACAAAATATCCAACAGTATCATCATAATTACCACCGTGCAATATTTTACATTCATCACTATTTTTTGCATAATCTATATAACTGGATATTCTTTTGAAAGCATCTTTATGTATGACAGCAGTCATAAAGTTATTAAAATCAATAGGTGAACCCATCTTTATGGTTTTTGTTTCTTCCACAACCTTATTTATTAGATTTTCCGAAATGGATTCAGGGATATAAATTCTAGAAGCTGCAGAACATTTTTGACCTTGAAATTCAAATGCACCTCTTATAATTGCTGTTGCTGAAGCATCAATATCAGCTGTTGGATGGCAAAAGATAAAATCCTTACCACCAGTTTCTCCAACTATTCTTGGATAGTCTCTATATAATGAAATATTATTTCCAATTTTTTTCCATAAATCTCTAAAAACTGATGTAGATCCAGTAAAATGTAATCCTGAAAATTCGGGGTGTTTCAATGCTATATCACTAATCATTTCAGGGTCGCCAGTTACCAAATTTATAACTCCATCTGGAAGACCAGCTTCTTTGAAAATATCCATAGTTATTTTAGCTGTAAAAATTTGATTATCACTAGGTTTCCATAAAACTACATTTCCCATCAAAGCTGCACTAGCACATAGGTTTCCACCAATGGCAGTAAAATTAAATGGTGTAACAGCATAAACAAATCCTTCCAAAGCTCTATATTCAAGATGATTAGATTTTCCAGGTCCATCTATAGGTTGCTCATTATAAATTTCTGTCAAGTATGATACGTTAAATCTTAGAAAGTCTATAAACTCACAAGCTGCATCAATTTCTGCTTGAAAAATATTCTTAGATTGACCTATCATAGTCCCAGCAGTTATTTTAGCCCTATATTCATCAGCTAACAGGTCAGCAGCTTTTAAAAAGATATCACATCTTTTTTCCCAAGGCGTATTTGACCATGAACTTTTGTTTTGAATTAAATTTTCAATAGCATCATTTACATGTTTTTCACTTGCTTGAGAAAATGTCCCAACAATATTTTTATGGTCATGAGGTGGCAAGATGTCTTTTCGGCTTTCAGTTAAAATCTCTTCACTTCCAATGTAGAGTGGTACGTCTACTTTAGAATTAAACATTTGATTATATGTTTTTTCAACATTTAATCTCTCCTTTGAACCTTTATGGTATCCGAGAACAGGTTCGTTTTCTGTTTTGTAAATTTTTATTTTATTCATTAATTTAAAATTTCAGGGTGTGAAAGTTTTGTTTGAGGTATGTATGCTTTAAATGTTGTCGAATTATTAAGACTAATAATTGAAAAATAACCCATTAGAGTCGCAATTTTTGATCTAGTAAAACAATTCAGATTTAAAGTAATTTTATTTCCTGGCCGTATAACTGGTTTTTCTTTCAAAATTGAGTTTAGTTTTTTAACACCAAATAATTCTAAAATTTTATTATGCTTTGATATTATTTGAATTGTGTTTTTACTTTTATTGGTGATTGTAATAACATTCTTGTATAGGTATTTAATATTTTTTCTTAGGTAAACTTTTTTAATAAAAAAAGCGTTGGTAGAAATTCTTATTCCCTTTAAATTATCTAGATCTGTAATTTTACTTATCATTAAAAAAAATATTACTTCTAATTTACGATTTTATCCGAATTTTTTTTTGTAAATCCTACAATTTTATAATACCTGTCAGTTAGTTTTTTTTGGTAAAGAATTGCCCAGTATTCATTTTCTGTTTGCCAAAAATTTGACAAATTTTTAGCAACTCCATTTACTACGGATACATATTTATAATTGTAATATCCTTGCTTTAGTTTTATAGAATACTTATAAAGATTTTTTTCTGTTTTTTTTAGCAGGTGCTTTTCGCTTATTTCATGGTTATTGAAATTTCCAATTATATATATGTTAGAGTCATTATTATTTTTTGTTCTCAGTGAAAAATTTACCAACGTGTAGTCAGATTCTAAATCATTATTATCATTAAGGCTATTATTTATAAAAACTCCATTTTTATCAGGATTGTATGAATAAATGAAATTTTCAATATCCTCATAAAGTAATGATGAATATAAATCCCCAGTTATAACCTTTCTTATTTCATTATTTGTGCCTAATAAGTTTTTAGTGTCAAAACTTAAGTATTCATCACCGCCATCAAACAAAATATTATCAAATATTAATTCTCTTGAGGTTTTTAAGGTTGTATTATTAATTAATTTATAATTGTTAAAATTATTATTTTGAATTACAACTAACCTATATTCTGACCTATTATCAAAAGGACATTTATTACAAAAAAATTTTATTTTAAGATTTTGATGAGTATTCCTTATTTTTAAATCCCTTGGACGATAAATTTCAATATTTCCAGTATTTATATTTTCAATTACAATAAACTTTCTTTGAAAAATGATGTTATCAGACGAATCCTTTAAACTTAAAATATAATTTCCAGAAACTTTAATCTTAAACTGTTCGTTAGGAAAACTGAAAGTATAGTTTGTGTATTTTTGAAGTGTATTAAGTGATTTGTTAAAATTAGAAATTCTTATATCATCATATCCAGATATAAACTCATTCTTAAAAATATTTGTTTTATTCCACTGAAAATCATAATGATCAATTGAGTAATAATAATTGTTGGTGTTGTATGATAACTCATCAAAGCTCACATTGATGATTTCGTCCTTAAAAAAAACATACTTCTGAACATTTTTATTTGTTCCAAAAATCTTAACATTTTTAATTTTTTTGGTCTGTGAGTATGACACATTACTAAAAAAAAATATTAAAAATAAAACATTAATAAATTGACTAATATTTCTCATAAAAAAACTACTTAATATTAGTAATAAATATTTTACTTCGTCGTATATTTGCGTAGAAATTTATCGGGTTTATGTCAGAAGGCATTAGAATCAAAAAGGGTTTGTCCATAAATATCAAAGGTGTAGCTGAAAAAGAATTAAAAAAAGTTCCTTTATCAAACCAACTCGCCCTAATTTTAGACGATTTTCATTTAGTTGTTCCAAAGCTTATTTTGAAAGAAGGTGATACTGTTAAAAGAGGTCAACCAATATTCTATTCCAAGTCTAATGAAAGAATAAAGTTTGTTTCACCAGCATCAGGAATTATTGAAAAAATACACAGAGGTGATAGAAGAAAAATTTTAGAAATTATAATTAAGACTAATAAAGACGATAATTCGATTAAACATAAAATTCCTGCACTGGAAAAATTAAATTCATCAAACATAATATCATTTTTATTGGATTCTGGCTGTTGGCCTTTAATTAAGCAGAGACCTTTTGATGTTATCGCAAATCCTGAAGCTTTACCCAAATCAATTTTTATTTCATGTTTTGATAGTGCTCCTTTAGGCGTCGATTTTGAATTTATTTTAAAAGATCAGATTGAGTCATTTAGATATGGATTGGAAGTTCTTAAAAAAATTACATCTGGTAATCTCAACATTGGGTTAAGTGAAGATCAAAAATTTTTACACTCAGAACTAAATGATTTTAATAAAAACATATTTTCTGGACCTCACCCAGCAGGAAATGTTGGGATTCATATTCATCATTTGGATCCAATTTCACAAGGAGAGTCTGTATGGGTGTTAAAGCCTGAAGATGTTTGTATTATTGGAAATTTGTTTAAAACAGGGGAGTACAATGCATCAAGAACTGTAGCTGTTTCAGGACCGCCTGTCAAAAATCCAATGTATTTCAAAACAACAATTGGCACAAAATTAAGTACAATTCTAAAAAGTATTGAATTTGATAATCATGATGAATTTAGAATTATAAATGGAGATGTTCTTTCAGGAAGAAAAGTGGATAAGGACAGTTATCTTGGTTTCTATAATAATAATATTTCTGTGCTAAGAGAAGGAAATAACTACAAGCTCTTTGGATGGATTCCATTTATTAATAATAATGTTCCAAGTATATATAAATCATCATTTGGCTGGTTAACTTCTTCCAGAGCCAAGGATTACGACACAAACTTAAATGGCGAAGAAAGAGCTTTTGTTGTAACTGGTGAAATGGAAAAGTTTTTTCCTATGGATATTTATCCTATGCAGCTTATAAAAGAGTGTATGACAGGAAATATTGAAAAAATGGAACGATTAGGTATATATGAAGTTGCACCTGAAGATTTTGGTTTAATTGATTATGCTTCTTCATCTAAAATAGAAGCTCAATCGATTGTTAGAGATGGATTGGATTATTTAATAAAAGAAACTTTATAAAATGAATATTAGAGGAATAGTTGATAAAATGAAGACTCCTTTTGAAAAAGGTCAAAAACTTGAAAAGTTATATCCAGCATTTAATGCTTTTGAGACTTTTCTTTTTGTCCCAAACCATACTTCTAAAACTGGAGCACATATAAGAGATGCTATTGATTTAAAAAGAGTGATGATAACTGTTATCATTGCTCTTATGCCAGCTTTAATATATGGGATATACAATACTGGATACCAGTATCTATATCAAACGGGTGAAAGCTTCAATACAATAGATGCTATGCTTCATGGTTCTTATAAAATTATACCAATGATTGCAGTATCTTACATAGTTGGTCTTGGTATTGAATTTGCATTTGCAGTTTTTAGGGGTCATCAAGTTAATGAAGGATATTTAGTTACAGGTCTGCTAATCCCTATGATAATGCCCGTAGATATCCCACTATGGATGGTCGGTATTTCTGTTGCTTTCGCTGTATTAATTGGTAAGGAAGCCTTTGGAGGGACTGGTATGAATATTCTCAACCCTGCACTTACAGCAAGAGCATTTGCATTTTTTGCTTATCCAACATATATGTCTGGTAATCAAGTTTGGGTTTCTGAAGCATCTAATGTAGATGGTGTTTCAGGTGAAACAATTTTAGGTATGCTTGCTGCTGGTAATAGTCCCGACCAATACAGTATGTTAGATATGTTTATTGGATCAATTCCTGGTTCTATTGCTGAGACCTCGACTCTAATGGTATTAATAGGTGCTTTTATTTTAATTTACACAGGGGTTGGAAGTTGGAGAATAATGCTAGGTTCAATAATTGGAGCTGCTTTAACAGGATTCCTTTTTAATTTATGGGGGGCAAACGAACTAATGAGTTTTAATTGGTTTAACCAATTAATCGTTGGTGGATTTGCATTTGGAGTAGTTTTTATGGCAACTGATCCTGTATCAGCTGCTCAAACATTAAAAGGTAAATGGATATATGGAATATTAGTTGGTGTTTTCTGTATTTTAATAAGAGTGTTCAATCCTGCTTATCCCGAAGGCGTAATGTTAGCTATTTTATTAATGAATGTATTTGCACCAACAATTGACCATTACGTAATTGAATCTAGTGTAAAAAGAAGAGAAAAAAGATTTCTCTCTAAATTAAAAACCGCATAATGAATAGAGATTCTAATATATATACTTTTTTATTCGTGGGAATAATGGTAATAGGTATAGCCTCAATACTTGCATTTACGTCTCAAACATTAAAACCAATGCAAAAGGAGAATGTTAAAAATGAAAAAATGCAAAATATTTTATCTACTGTTGGTATAAATGTCTCAAGAGATGAAGCAAAGAATCTATACAGCAAGTACATTACTCAAGAGCTTGCATTAAAAATTGACGGTACTGTAAATGAAAAAATAAACCCTTTTTCAGATTTAAAACTTGCGAAAGAAATTAAAAAAGATTATAACGAACAACATTTCCCTCTATATATAGCTGAAATAGACTCAGAAAAGTATTATATCATTGAATTAAGGGGTGTTGGACTTTGGGATGCTATATGGGGATACATGTCACTAAAGAGCGACTTCAATACTATCAATGGGGTATCCTTTGATCACAAAGGTGAAACTGCAGGTCTTGGTGCTGAAATTACTAAAGATTGGTTCAAAGAAAGTTTTATTAATGAAAAGGTTTTTAATTCAGATGGAAAACTTGTAGGTGTAACTGTCTTAAAGGGGAATAATGATCCTGGAAACTCAGACAAGGATGATCATGAAGTTGATGCAATATCTGGTTCAACTATTACTGGTGATGGGGTAACTAATATGATTGTTGAAAGATTAAATAATTATTTACCCTACTTAGAAAAATTAAATTTAGCTCAGTTATAATTTATGAAAAAAGAAAAAAATAAAAAGCCGATTTTTTTATTCATTGGAAGAAATGATGAGCCTATATTTTCTAAGAAAAATAGAAAATTACTTTCTGACCCACTTGATGACAACAACCCAATTACAGTCCAAGTATTAGGTATTTGTTCAGCTTTGGCAATTACAGTACAGCTCAAACCTGCAATAGTTATGACAATGTCTGTAATTTTTGTAATGGCAGCAAGCAACGTCATCATTTCAGTGCTAAGAAATCTTATTCCAAATAGAATTAGAATTATTGTATTCTTGGTTGTAATATCATCATTAGTTGCCCTAGTTGATCAGTTTCTAAAAGCCTATGCGTATGATGTTAGTAAAGAACTTTCAATATTTATAGGCCTAATTGTAACCAATTGTATTGTCATGGGAAGATTAGAGGCATTCGCCTTGGGAAATGGAGTTTGGAAATCGTTTTTAGATGGTATTGGAAATGCTATTGGATATGGCGTTATACTAATTCTTGTAGCATTTTTTAGAGAATTACTTGGTTCAGGAAATCTTATGGGTTATCAAGTAATTCCTGATTTTATATATGAAATGGGTTATGAGAATAATGGATTAATGTTGTTATCTCCTATGGCACTTATAACTGTTGGACTTATTATTTGGGTACAGAGATCAAGGAATACTAACTTAATTGAGGAGAACTAATATGTTAGAGCAATATTTAAATTTATTTGTAAAAAGTATTTTCATTGAAAATATGGTTTTCGCATATTTCCTTGGTATGTGTTCTTATTTAGCTATATCAAAAACATTAAAGAATGGTGTAGGAATGGGGTTTGCTGTAATCTTTGTACTTACCATAACAGTGCCTTTAAATTATTTAATCTTTGAGTATTTACTTTCAGACGGAGCGCTCAAGTGGATAGGTCCCGAGTATGCTGAGCTTGATTTGAGTTTTTTGAGTTTGATAATGTTTATAGCTGTAATTGCATCTATGGTTCAGTTGGTTGAAATGATTGTAGAAAAGTTTTCACCGGCACTTTACGGATCATTAGGTATATTTTTACCACTTATTGCAGTTAATTGTGCAATCCTTGGTGGTTCACTTTTTATGCAGATTAAGGATTTTTCAGGTGTCTCAGAAGCTGCCGTTTATGGATTTGGTTCAGGTGTTGGTTGGTTTTTAGCCATTGTTGCAATCGCTGCAATTAGAGAGAAAATTGCTTATTCAAATGTTCCTGCTCCCTTGAGAGGTTTGGGTATAACTTTCATAATTACTGGATTGATGGCCTTAGGCTTCATGAGTTTTATGGGTATTAAATTATAATTAAATGAGTGTTTATACATACATACTAATAAGTGCCATCATATTTATATTAATAATATTTGTTTTAGTAGCTATGCTTTTAGGCGTAAAGGCTAAACTTTTACCATCTGGTCCAGTAAAAATTTTAATAAATGATGAAAAAGAAATTGAAGTTGATTCAGGTAGTACATTACTTTCTACTTTAGGTAATAACAAAGTTTTTTTACCCTCTGCATGTGGTGGTGGAGGAACTTGTGTTCAATGTAAGTGTATCGTCAATGATGGAGGAGGTGAAATATTACCAACTGAGGTCCCACATTTTTCAAGAAAAGAGATTAAAGATGGATGGAGATTAGGTTGCCAAGTCAAAGTAAAAGAGGATATGAAAATTCATGTTCCTGAGGAAGTTTTTGGAATTAAAAAGTATGAAGCAAAAGTTGTTAGAAATTATAACGTTGCTTCATTTATAAAAGAATTTGTTGTTGAGATTCCCGAAGAGATGAAATACAAAGCAGGCGGATACATTCAAATTGAAATTCCAAAATGTGAAGTTGAGTATAAAGATATTGATATCACTTCCCATCCAAAAGAGCATCCAGATGATCCTAATAAATTTAAAGTGGAGTGGGATAACTTTGGTTTGTGGAATTTAAAAATGAAAAATGATGAAGATGTTGAGAGAGCTTATTCAATGGCTTCTTACCCAGCAGAGGGAAGAGAAATCATGTTAAATGTTCGTATAGCAACACCACCTTGGGATAGAAATAAAAATACATGGATGGATGTAAATCCTGGGATTGCCTCTACCTATGTTTTTTCAAAAAAACCAGGTGATACTGTTACAATTTCAGGACCTTATGGAGATTTTTTTATAAATGAATCCGATGCTGAAATGTTGTATGTTGGGGGAGGTGCTGGAATGGCTCCCATGAGATCACATTTATATCATCTTTTTAGAACTATAAAATCAGGCCGAAAAGTTAATTTCTGGTATGGAGGTAGATCAAAAAGAGAATTATTCTACGTAGATCATTTTAGAGCCTTAGAAAAAGATTATCCAAATTTTAAATTTTACGTAGCTCTTTCAGAACCACTTGAAGAAGATAATTGGAAAGTTAAAGATGGTCTTGATGGTGAGGGAGATGGTTTTGTTGGTTTTATTCATCAAGCAGTTATTGATAATTATTTATCTCATCATGAGTCACCTGAAGATATTGAGGTTTATTATTGTGGTCCTCCGTTGATGAACAAGGCTGTTGATAAAATGGCTTTAGATTTTGGTGTTCCGCCTGAAAATATCAGATTTGACGACTTTGGAGAATAGTATTAATTCTTTAAAACATTTACTTTTTTTACTGATATTTTATTCACTTATTTCATGTGGATATTACTCGAAAGAATTCTCTGGGTCAACCTTTGGAACATATTATAAAATAAAATATTTCGCTGATGAAAAAGTATATGTGGATCAGAAAGAAATTGATTCTGTTTTCACAATTTTTAATAATTCTTTATCTACATATATAAGTGATTCGAAAATATCAAAAATAAATAGTGGTCTTGATATCGAGTTAGACGATTTATTTATTGATGTGTTTAATAAATCTAAAATTATTTATGAAAAAACAAATGGGATGTTTGACCCATCGATTGGCTTATTATTAGAATACTATGGTTTTGGCCCTAATAAAAAAATTAATATGATTAATGAAAAAAAAATCAATTCTATAATGCAATCGGTAGGTTTTAATAAAATATCAATTGTCGGAAATAATTTAATTAAACAAAACCCATTGACTAAGCTTGATTTTAATGCTATAGCAAAAGGCTATGCAGTGGATATATTAGGAGATTTACTAGAAGCTAAAAGAATAAAAAATTATCTCATTGATATAGGTGGTGAAATTAAATCAAATGGAATGAATATTATGAATAACAGCCCATGGACGGTTGCAATTAATAATCCTGATTTAAGTTCTAAGGATAAATTCTATAAAATAATTAATCTAAAAAAATCTGCATTAGCAACCTCAGGAAATTATAGAAATTTTAGAATCGATCCAACTAACGGAAATAAATATGTACATACGTTAAACCCAATCAATGGTAAATCTGAACAAACTAATATTTTGAGTGTTTCTGTTTTAGCTGAAAATTGTTTTGAGGCTGATGCATATGCTACTGCTTTTATGGCTAGTGATTTTGAGAACTCATTAAGATTAATTGAAAAAAATAATGAAATAGATGTTTACATTATATATGTTAATTCTGAAAATGAAGTTACGGATTATTACACAAGTGGTTTTGAAAAATCTTTTAATTAAATCTTTTGACAAACAGGTATAACTTCATCTTTTACAAGTCCATATTTTTCGATTTCATTTTGTGTAAAATTATCGGCATATCTTATTTTTTTTACTTTAAAACCTTCACTTTCTATTTTTTTAAAAAAGTCTTTTCCATATGTTCTTAAATGATCATATTGCCCAAATAGCTCATTACGCTTTTTTCCGTCTTTGATATCTCTACCATCAATAGTTTCACTAATTTCTAGGTTCAGTGGAACTTGTAAGATTGCAATTCCTTTTTTCTTTAAAACCCTGTGTAATTCTTTTATAGCTAATTCATCATCATATACATGTTCTAAAACGTGATTACATAATACAAAATCAAATGAATCACTTTGAAATGGTAAATCACAAACATCAACTTTATATTCTGCTAATGGCGAGTTTAAATCAGCTGTGAAATAATTTTCAAAATGTTTTTTAAAATAATCATAGAAGCATTGTTCTGGGGCTATATGAAGTATTTTATTATTTTGATTAAAAAAAGATGTTTCATTCTTAAGATAAAGCCATAATAATCGGTGTCTCTCTAATGATAATGTTCCTAGTGATAAAGCATTTCTTCTTGTCTTATTATAACCGTAAGGAAAAAATTTTGAATAAGACTTTTCATTTATTGGATCTATATATTTATCTCCTGAAAATAAAATATTAAAAAGAGGTCTGAGTTTAATACTTAAACTTATCAACAGTTTTCTTGAGAATGTATTTAGTAAAAATTTAATTAGAAATTTCATTCCATTTAAATTCATTTTCTTCATTCGATTTAATTCCTAAAGCGTTGTAGATAAAATCAAAAGTTGATAAAAGTAAGGGTTTACCGTCAATCATTGCGACGTCATGTTCAAAATGAACGCTTGGAAGTTTATCTGCAGTTTCAACAGTCCACCCATCACTTAAGAAATTTACTTTTTCTGTTCCCATGTTAATCATAGGCTCAATGGCAATTACCATCCCATTAACAAATTTTTTTCCATTTCCTTTTTTTCCAAAATTTGGAATTTCTGGACTCTCATGTAAGTCCTTACCCAGACCATGACCGACTAATTCACGTACAACACCGTATCCATTAGATTCATTATGATTTTGAATAGCAAAGCTAATATCTCCAACCCTATTTCCTTCTTTAAATTCTTTGATGCCTAAGTATAGTGATTCAAGAGCAGTATCTAATAGTTTTTGAATTTCATTAGTTACTTCTCCAATTTTAAAAGTATATGCATGATCACCATAAAAACCATTTTTTAACACACCACAATCAATCGAAATTATGTCACCATCCTGTAATGGTTTTTTATTAGGGATGCCATGAACAACCTCATAATTTGGACTTACACATAATGTATTTGGAAAATCATACATTCCCAAAAATCCAGGTTCAGCATCATTATCTCTTATAAATTCCTCTGCAATTTTATCTAGATATAGAGTTGTTATTCCGGGCTTAATTTCTTTTGCTAATAACCCAAGAGTTTTTGAAACAAGTTGTGCGCTTTCACGCATCAACTCAATCTCTTCAAAAGACTTTAATATAATTTTTTTAGAATCCATAATATGCATTTTCATAGCCTGATCCATCAAGAATTTTTAAAATGTCTTTTTCAATAGATTCAATTGTTAGCTCTACAATTCTGTTTATTTCTTCACCATCTCTATAAAATATAAAAGTTGGAACATTAATTATTTCATATTTTGATTCATCCTGTCTTGGATTTTTCTTATCAACATCTAAGCCGATAAGTTGAATTTTTCTATTACTAAATTTTAAGTAATCCATCAATTTAAAAAATCCTGGTACGTTTTCTCTACTATCGCTACACCAAGTTCCCATAATAACCTTAATTGATAGTTTTCGGTTTAAAAGTTTTTTGATTTTATCAGCAGTTTCAATATCTAATTCATAATTATTGTAGTTCTCATTAAACCAAGAATCGTATGGCGGTTTTGTTAAATCTTTTCTTTTAAAGTCCCCGATTAGATCAATATATTCAATATCCTTATCAATTAGATCATTATTCTTATTTTTTGGATTTGAATTTTTACATGACATAAAAATTACAAGTAGTATTAAAATAATTTTTTTCATACTAGATATTTTCCTGTCATTTTTGATGGTTTTTCAATTCCTATAATTTTTAATATTGTTGGTGCAACATCAGCAAGTATTCCATTCTTTACATTATCATAATCTTTATCTAAAATTATTATAGGTACTGGATTTATAGTGTGAGCTGTATTTGGAGTCCCATCATTGTTAACCATTACATCACTATTCCCATGATCTGCTATTATTACAATAGAATAATTTTTTTTAAGAGCTTCTTCGACAACTTGTTTGGTACATTTATCTACGGCTTCGCATGCCTGTACTGCAGCATTGAAATTCCCTGTATGTCCAACCATATCTGGATTTGCAAAGTTTAAACAGATAAAGTCTGCGTAATCATTTTTTATCTCAGCTATTATGGAATTTGCGATTTCGTTTGCACTCATTTCAGGCTTTAAATCATAGGTTGCAACTTTGGGTGACTGACATAAAATTCTCTTTTCGCCATTGAATTTTTCCTCAAAGCCACCATTAAAAAAGAAAGTTACGTGCGGATATTTCTCAGTTTCAGCAATTCTGATTTGCTTTTTATTTTTATTAGCTAAGACTTCTCCTAATGTATCTTTTAAATTTTCATTTTCATAAATTGTAGATACATTTTCATAATCATCATTATAGCTAGTCATTGTTAAAAAACTTAAATCCATTTTTCTCATACCAAACTCATCTAAATTATATTGTGTTAAGACTTCGGTAAGTTGACGCCCTCTATCTGTTCTAAAATTGAAAAATACTACCAAATCACCATCCATAATTTTCGCATTTGGTGTTTTATTATTTTCACTTATCACAATAGGTTTGATAAACTCGTCAGTAACCCCTTGTTCGTATGATATTTCAATGGATTCTAGTGGATCATTGGATATTGAACCAATACCATTCACCAATAAATCATAAGCAATTTTTACTCTATCCCATCTTTTGTCTCTGTCCATTGCAAAGTATCTACCACAGATAGATGCCAGCTCAGTGTTCTTGTGTTTTAAATAAGTAATCAGTTTTTTAATATGATTTATTCCAGATTTTGGATCTACATCTCTACCATCAGTAAATGCGTGTATAAATGTACTATTACTGTTTTTGGATTCAATTAAATCTATTAATTCATATAAATGTGAAACGTGAGAGTGAACTCCTCCGTCAGATAATAAACCAATTAAGTGAATGTTTTTTTGATTAGAAATAGCATTATCCACAAGCTCGTTTAATTTTTTATTATTTCTAAAACTACCTGTTTCAATTTCTTTATTAATCCTAGCTAGCTCCTGAAAAACAATTCTTCCTGCCCCGATATTCATATGTCCAACCTCACTATTACCCATTTGACCTTTTGGAAGCCCGACACTTTCACCATGTGTTAAAAGTTGAGCATTAGGATAATTATTAATTAGACTATCATAAAAAGGGGTTTTAGCCTGATCAATTGCTGATTTGTCTTTGTCGGAAGAAATACCCCAGCCATCAAGTATTAAAAGAATTAATTTTTTGTTACTTTCCAAATTAATAGTTCTAAACAAATTTAGCTATAAATTATTATTTCAAATCTGGATTGATTTCAAGAATATTATTGTTTATGTAATTAGCAATAAATTCATCACTAAATAATTCCTTTCCCTCAATATCAACTTTTGAAATAACTTCAACAATATCAATTTCTAAAAATTTAGATAAATATTTTTTTGAGACAGGTAGATAGCTATAATGCCATGGTTCATATTCAAATCCTTTTCTGTTAGGTTCATTATCATAAGTCAGATGAAAACCATATTCTTTTGCATTCATATCCATCCATTTTTTAAGCTTATTAAAAATTCCTCCTCTTTCATATTTATCTGAAATTAAAGGGTTCTGTTCGTTTTTAAAATCTTCATCAATTATGTCAATTTCTGTACCCCAATGATGTCTTGATGTACCAGGAATTGTAGAAAATCTTATGATCTCATTAATTGCATCAATTGCACTTAAATTATATTCTGTTGTAAATTTTTTAAATTTTGAGTTCCAAATCATTTTTTGTCTATCAAAATCACGAAATCCAGAGATAATTTTAATTTTAATTCCATCTTTTAGTGCAGCCTTTCTCATTTTTTCAAAAGCTGTAAATGTGTTTTTTTCTAGTTGTATTGTATCACCAACTAAATCATTGTGTTCTATTCCTAATAATATTTTATAATCAATCTTTTGAGAATTCATCAAATTAAATCCAAATACTAGTAATACCAAACATAACAATTTATGATTTATCATAGCTCTTTATGCATTAGATAATGTAAACCTATTTGTCCAATAGAATATTTAATATCACTATTAATATAATTTAATTTTAAGTAAAAATTTATAGCACTGTCTCTGGCATTCATCCATACATTTTTAATTTTTAACTCTTTCAATTTATTTTCAACCTCTAAAACTAATTTTTTACCAATCCCTTGATTTTGAAATTTAGTATCAATACATAACCCTCTCATTTGATAACAATTTTCAATTTTCACTTTCTCACATTTATTGTTTATTAATGAAACAGCTCCAACTAGTTTGTTTGAGATAAACGCACCAAGATGATATGTATCTAAATCATTATCACCTTGAAATCTACAATCATTTGGATCTATATTATTTCTAAGAATTTTACTTCTTAAAAATAGCAGCTCGTTTGATTTAATTAATTTTATAGTTAAATTCAAGAAAACAAATTTACTTATTAAAATAAGTAAAATTTTTTTTGCGGGAGTAGCTCAGTTGGTAGAGCGTCAGCCTTCCAAGCTGAATGTCGCCGGTTCGAACCCGGTCTCCCGCTCATATAAAATTATAGTTATGAAAAAATCTCTAAATTTTTTTTATCCAGCTCTAGCAATTCTTTTTATTGCAATGGGATACAAAAGTTTGTCTAATGGTGATGACTGGGAGTATATTTTTAATGGAAATAATCTAGATGATTGGACTGTTAAAATTAAAGGCTATCCAAGTGGTGAAAATTTTGGAAATACTTTTAAAGTAAAAGATGGAGAAATTCAAGTCTCATATGAAAACTATGAAAATTTTGATTTTAGGTATGGTCATTTATATTACACTAAGAAAAAATTTAAAAATTATCATCTCAAGTTAGAATACAAGTTTTTTGGTGAACAAGCCAATGGAGGTGAAGGTTGGGCTACAAAGAATAGTGGTGTTATGTTTCATAGTCAGCATCCCGAAACTTTATTGATAGATCAGCCATTTCCAGTAAGTATAGAAACTCAGTTTTTAGGAGGACTTAGCAATGGTTCTCGTCCAACTGGAAATTTGTGTACACCAGGAACAGATGTGGATATGAACTCAATTAAAGTTAAAAAACACTGCATCAGATCAAACTCAGATACTTACAATAATGATGATTGGGTGGAGGCAGAAATTATTGTATACTCAGATTCAATAGCTCACCACCTTATAAATGGAAAAACTGTTTTAACTTATACGAATTTGAGATATGGTGATGATGGTAGGCTTCCTGAAAACATGATTCATAAAAAGGATCAAAAGCTTAGTGAAGGATATATTTCTCTACAATCAGAAAGCCACCCTATAAAATTTAGAAACATCAGAATTAAATCATTGAATTAGTATGAGAATCTTTTTAACTTTCTTTCTTTTATTAGCAACAAATTTTACCTTTTCACAAGACGACTATAGAACATGGATTAAAGGAAAAGTTCTTTATAAAAATGTAAATGTAACTTCAGCAAATGTTATAAACAACACTTCTCAACAAGCTACTACAACAAATGATGATGGCGAATTTGAAATTGAAGTGAAACTTAATGATAAATTGATTTTTTCATCTGTACAATATCAAATTCGTGAATTAAACATAACAAAAGAAATTTTACAAAGAAACAGGATAGTAATCGATGTTAATGAGAAAGTAAATGAGTTGGATCAGGTTGTTGTAACGCCTGAAAATCAAGAAAAGTTTTTGGATTTAAAAGAAGAAGAATTTAAAAAGTTTGACTACAGTTTTGATAAATCTACCAGAGTTAATAACGTTATAAATGAGCAAGGTAAATTAAGAGATGGTATTAATTTTGTAAATCTTTACAGGCTAATTTCAAACTCTTTAAAAAATGACTCAGAGGAAAACCAAACCAGTTATAAATATAATCCAAGTGATCTTTTGAGAGAGCTATACGATGATGTCTTTTTTACTAAAAACTTACTCATTCCAAATGATCAAATAAATGAGTTTTTACTATACTGTGATGATAATTTCCCTGATAGAATTTTACTTAAAAAAGATAATGAATTTGAGTTAATAGAATTTCTTGTTAAACAAAGCAAAAAGTTTGTTAAGAGTATTGCCAAAAATTAACTACATATTATTGTTACTGTTATTTACAAACAGTTTATTCAGCCAAGAAAAAAACTTTAAAACTCTCATTGGCGAGGTTATTAACGACACAATTGATGTCAGCGGGATTCATGTAATAAATGGAAGCTCCGGAGGAAAAACTATAACTAACAAAGACGGATTTTTCAAAGTTGGTGTCAGAAAAAATGATTCTATCTACTTTACATCTGTGCAAATAAAAACACAAATGATTATAATAGAGGATCCCATATTTAAATCGGATTCTATCAGGATATATCTTGAACCAATTGTGAATGAATTAGAAAGTGTAACTGTTTCACCTTACAATCTGTCTGGAGATCTTCTTTCTGATATGAAAAAAATAGAAGAAAAAGAAGTGTTTAATTTTGATGATGCAGGAATACCGGGCTTTAAGGGCGAGCGAAAAGAAAAAATAGTATACGATAACAGTTCAAGTATCCTTGTTAGTGTAATTCTTTTACCTTTAATGCCATTAGACATTGATGCTGTTTACAAACAACTTAGTGGTTATTATAAAACACTGAGGTCAGCTAGACAATTAGAATCTAGATCAGGTGCAGCAGCAGACATTATTCAATTTTACGGTGTTGATTTTTTCATAGATAACTATGAATTGCAGATTGATAATGTATATGAGTTTGTTTTGGGGTCAATGGAAAATTATGATATTGAGAGAGATTTTAGAAATTCAAGACATTCTTTGGTATTAACTAGTTTTAAAAAATTTTATGAATCCATTGATAACTAAATATCTTACGTTTTTATTGCTGTTAACTATTCATAAGTATTATGTAAGTTCAACATTAATTGATTATAGTACTAATACTGAAACTCACCAGTTGAGTTTAAAAATATTTCATGATGATTTAGAAAAAGATTTGGGCTTTGACACAAATGAATTGGATTATTCTGACTATGCTAATACCAATCTAATTATTAAAAATTATTTAAAAAATAATTTAAAAATATATAGTGATGAAGGAGATTTGCAATTAGATTATTTAGGTTTTGAAAGAAACAATGACTTGGTAATTTATTATGTTGAAATTTATAACCCTATGAAATTAAAAAGTTTCATTGTTGAAAATAAGATTTTATTTAACTCATTTAAGAATCAAAAAAATATTATTCTATACAGAAATAATAATTATAAGAAAAGTTTCATCCACACATATGATAATTTTCAAAGTATCATATCCGTTCCGTAACTATATATTTATTAAATTTATTGCAAATATTTGATCATGAAAAAAAGCCTTGTCACATTATTTATATTTTGTTTTATTATTCCATTTAATTCATTTGCTCAAGATGAAAAACAACAAGGACACACAAATATCAATAAGTTTCGACAGTTATATGATGAGTTTGCAAGCCCGAATATCTATAGAACTGCATCAGGAGCACCTGGTCCAGCCTATTATCAACAAAGAGCTGATTACAAAATAAATGTTGAGCTTGATGATAAAAACAAAAAAATATATGGTGATGAAACCATTACTTACACAAATAATTCACCAGAAACATTAAGTTACTTATGGGTTCAGTTGGACCAAAATGTAAGAAAAAAGGATTCACCTAGTTTAGATATTGATTCAGAGGGTGTAAGTATAGCCTATATACCTGATTCATTTGATAAGGAATATCTTAAGAATCCTTTTGACGGAGGATTTAATATTGAATATGTTAAAGGTGTTGATAATAAGCCTCTTGATTATATAATTAATCAAACAATGATGAGGATTGACTTACCAAATCCTATTTCTACTGGACAAAGTTTTGCATTTAAAATTAAGTGGTGGTATAATATTAATGATCATGTTAAACAGGATGGAAGGTCTGGATATGAAACATTCCCCAATGATACAAATAGAGCTTATATAATTGCTCAGTTTTTCCCAAGAATGTGTGTGTATAATGAGGTTGAGGGTTGGCAAAACTATCAGTTTTGGGGTGATGGAGAATTTGCTTTACCATTTGGAGATTATGAAGTTAACATTACAGTTCCGTCAGATCATATTCTAGAAGCTACAGGTGAATTAGTCAATAGAAAAGATGTATATACGAAAGAGATGATGAAAAGATATAATCAAGCAAAAAAATCTTATGATAAACCTGTAATTATAGTATCTCAGGATGAAGCAATTGAAGCTGAAAAAACTTTTTCTAATGACAAAAAAACCTGGAAGTTTGCAGCTAAAAATGTTAGAGATTTTGCATTTGCAACATCTAGAAAATATATTCTTGATATGATGGCTGTAAAAATTGGAAGTGAAGATGTCATGGCTGTATCAATATATCCACGTGAGGGTAACCCTCTTTGGGAAGAATACTCAACCATTACAGTTGTTGAAGCACTAAAATCTTTTTCAAAATATACTTTTGATTATCCATATCATAAAGCTGTTTCAGTTCACGCACACCAAATTGGAATGGAATATCCAATGATATGTTTCAATTTCGGAAGGCCTAATATTGATGGCTCATACTCTGATGATGAAAAATTTGGAATGATAGGTGTTATTATTCATGAAATTGGTCATAATTTTTTCCCTATGATTGTTAATAGTGATGAAAGACAATGGGCTTGGATGGATGAAGGTTTAACTACTTTTGTTCAATATTTAGCAGAGCAAGAATTTGGTGAAAAATACCCAGATGCTATATATCCTAATCAAAACTTTCCATCTGACAGAGGACCAGCTAATATGATTACTGACTACATGAGTGTTGATCAAAACTATTTAGCACCAATAATGTCCAACCCAGAAAATGTATATAGTTTGGGTCCAAATGCATATGGAAAGCCAGCTACAGCTCTAAATATTTTGAGAGAAACAATTATGGGTAAGGAATTGTTTGATTATGCTTTTAAAACCTACTCACAAAGATGGATGTTTAAGCATCCGACTCCAGAGGACTTTTTTAGAACCATGGAAGATGCTTCTGCTGTAGACCTAGATTGGTTTTGGAGAGGGTGGTTTTATACTACTGACTATGTAGATATTTCTATTAAAGAATTGAATCAATATTATGTTTCTCCCAATCCAGGAGAGGAAATGAAAGAATTTATGAAGGAAAGAGGATTAGTTAGAAACAGACTTAGACCACTAATATTTTTTGAAAAGTTTGAAAATGATGTTGATAATAATAGAGATAGGAACCCATTAGAGAATTCTATGCTTTTAAATAATTATTTAAAAGAGAATTATTCAACTGAACAAATCAATGATTTGGAAATCCCTAAATATTTTTATGAAGTTGTCTTTGAAAAACCAGGTGGATTAGTGATGCCGATAATCATAGACATAAAGTATGAGGATGGAGAGGTTGTTAGAAAAAAATATCCCGCACAAGTTTGGAGAAAAAATGATAAAGAGGTA
>Ga0209503_10000424_pt1 | contig 27107 bp, 19 predicted proteins | sample SouAtlMetagenome_2_FD_187448 | JGI IMG/M metagenome (GOLD analysis project Ga0209503, IMG submission 187448) | Marine eukaryotic phytoplankton communities from Atlantic Ocean - South Atlantic ANT15 Metagenome (SPAdes) (version 2) | ecosystem: Environmental > Aquatic > Marine > Oceanic | place... | reverse complement strand
ACTGAGTACAAGCCCCGTCGCGCGAGAAATCTGCACTTCCGTAACCGGATGTCCGAGGCTTCGATTCGCATCGAACGTGACTTGATACAACAATCAATTATTTGGTCCCGCCAGAGGCGAACCATGGTCACCGTCCGAGGTTTTCTGGGCCTTGCTTTTTTTAAGCACAACCCCGAAGCTCAAGTGGATATGAACAACCCAGCTTATTCAGACCTGGTGACAGTGGGCATTACTTCCGATGGTTATTGGCACAGTCTTCCTGAATTGATGACAGAGGGGATTGATTATTCAGATCAGCTTCAAATGACGACCATTCCATTTGGTTTAAGTGCTGTTGTTGCGGGTGAAAGGAGAGATGGAACAGTCGATTTTTACATCGGGATCGAACTGGGCTTTAGACTGACGAACACCGACTACCTCGATGATATCTCAGGGTATTATTACGACCCATCGCAAATGAACCCTTTGGGCGCCGCCCTATCAAGTCAAGCCAATGAAGTGGTCATGGATCAGGAAGAAATAACCCATAGCCTCGCAAATCACCAATGGCAGGACGAGGAAAATCTTATTATCCGAGGAAATCCAAGTAATGACGACGCATACGGAACACTCGTCTTGTCGTTTGGAAAAGTCTTGAATGGCAGCAGTACACGGTTTAAACGAAATAGAAGTCGCTACGGATATAAAAGGGGAAATAGCTTCCTAAAAAGGAGATCGCGTTTCAGGTTCTGAAGCGATCAGCCAGAAGGTAAAATTCAAGAAAGTAATAGGCTTATCGGTCCAGCCCGAGGCCTTGACGTGACGCACGTGACATACCATAATGTGGATTGTGTCCTCGCTCTTCAGGTTTCAAATAATCACAAACCTGAAAGCTTTGAGCAGAAAGAGAGGTCTACCCGCGCAGACAGGCGCTAAATTCGACCGTCAATTCGCCCCGATGCGCCAACTCTGCCCCTCCACTGCGTTCCTGTCCGCCCTGTCGGTAGTTTGCCTTCTTTGTCTTGCTTCTCCCTCCGCCACGGCACAAACCGTCGTGACCGTTGCAGGCGACGAAGTAAGTGCAGAAGACTTCACGCACATCTTCAAAAAGAACAACAGGGACAGCCTCATCACGCCGGCGAGCCTCGATGAGTACATGGAGCTCTTCATCGACTTCAAGCTCAAGGTCAAGGCCGCAGAGGACCTCGGCATGGACACGGCCACCTCCTTTATCAGTGAACTCGCGGGCTATCGCAAGCAACTCGCCCGGCCCTATTTGGTGGACAATGATCTGCTGGATGCCATGGTCCGTGAGGCCTACGACCGCACACTAGAAGAGGTCCGCGCCTCTCACCTCCTGGTTCGCGTCAATCCGGATGCCATACCCAGCGACACGCTGTCCGCATGGAACAAGTCACTCGCCCTCAAGGAGCGCATCGCCAGTGGAGAAGATTTCGCAGGCATTGCCCGATCGCGCGGTGGCAGCGATGACCCCAGCGTGAAGGACAACGGAGGAGACCTCGGCTGGTTCAGCGCATTTATGATGGTTCATTCATTCGAAGACGCCTGCTTCAAAGCACAGGAAAGCGATTTGATTGGTCCCATCCGCACGCGCTTCGGTTACCATATCATCAAGGTCACCGGTCGGCGACCCGCCCGCGGAGAATTGCGCGTGGCCCACATCATGATCCGGCCAGACAACAACAAAGGCGGCGATGAAGAAGCCAAGGCCAAGGTGGACGCCCTCGCAGCCGAACTCGCCGGAGGTGCTGATTTTGCCGAACTCGCCCGCCAACACAGTGCTGACCAAAGCTCCAGAACCAAAGGGGGCGAGCTGCCCATGTTTGGGACGGGACGCATGGTGGAGCCTTTCGAAGATGCCGCATTTGCTTTGGCCGAGGACGGCGATGTGTCCGACCCGGTACAGACCCAATATGGATGGCACATCATCAAGCGCCTCGAGTATCAAGCGCCTCCCACCTTTGACGAATCCAAACGCGAACTGGAAAAGAAACTGCAGCGCGACAGCCGATCCGAACGGGTGCGGGAGAGCTTCATCGACAAGCGCAAAGCAGAATACGATTTTGCCATCGACGAAAAGCGCCTTGCTCAACTCGTCGAAGTCACAACCGTCGACAGCGTGCTCCAGCCCATCGCGGTCAAGAAAGGCTTGACCAAGAAAACCATCATCACCATCGGCAAGGAAAAGACCGCAGTGCGGGAGTTTCTTTCCTTCGTGGAAGAGAAGCGCGCCCGAATCGACGTGACCGGCCGCTCAGCAGAATCCATTCTTCGCGAAGCGCTGGATGCCTTTGGAGACGATGTGACCATCGCCTACGAAGACGCCAGATTGGAAGAAAAGCACAACGACTTCCGCCTGCTGATGGAGGAATACCACGACGGCATTCTGTTGTTCGAGTTGACCGACCGCAAGGTGTGGAGCAAAGCTGTGAGGGACTCCGCCGGGCTTCAGGCCTTCTGGGAAGCCAATCAAGCGGACTACCTCTGGAAAACGCGCATTGACGCTCAGATCTTCCGCTGCGTGGATGTGGCCTCTGCGGAGCGCATTCTCGAGGTCGCACAGCGCGACGGTGACGTGGAAACCATGCGCCGCGAGATGGTGTCAGAAAACCCCCTCAGCATCACCTTGGAGGAAAGCCGAACTGAGGAAGGCACAAACCCCGTGCTTGACGCTGCAATGGCCACGCTGGGAAACAAACCGGGCATCACCCCCTTTGAAGACGCAGACGGCCAAGTGCGATTTGTGGTCATCCGTGCAGTGGAACCGCCCACGGGAAAGACTCTTGATGAAGCCCGCGGCAAGGTCATCGCAGACTTTCAAGACCACCTCGAAAAGTCGTGGATTGCAGAATTGCGAGCCACCTATGCCCACGAAGTGGACCGCACCGTCCTCCACTCAATTCACTGATGCACCACCCGGAAACGGTGTCGTCTCCACCAACGCGAATTTCAATTTGGATGGGGGTTCTCGGACTCCTTTTCGCGTTCAGCTGCAAAACGCCCGATGAACCGGATGCATCTGCCACCGTGGTGGCCACTGCCTATGATGCCGTCCTGACAACTGGCGATTTAAAGTCAGAAATTCCATCGGATATTTCCGCCCGAGACAGCGCAGGGTGGGCCGACCGGATCATCACGGATTGGCACCAACGCCGTGCTCTCGTCCATCTCGCCGAGACCGAACTCCCCGAAATGGAATGGGACTTCGAACGCGAGGTGGCCAAATACCGCGAAGCCCTCTACCTGCACGCCTATGAGGATCGCTACCTCCGCGACCACCTCGATACAGCAATCTCACGCGCAGAGCTCCAAAGGTTCCTCGAAGAACAGCCCGACCTCTTCCACCTGCCCGAACCCGTGTTCCGAGCGAGGTGGATGGTGTTCCCCGAAGGAGCACCGTTTCCAAAGGACTTGCGCGGCCTCCAAAAGCAACTCGCCTCCAAGGACCCGCAAGAACTGTCTGCCCTCGCCAGCCGCTGTGCAGATGCAGGACTCCCCTTCGATTTGGACGCCGAACGTTGGTGGACTTGGGAGGAATTGGCCGAGGTGGTGCCACTGGAACCGCGAAAGGCCAGCCGACAGCAAGCCTCCCGGCGCGTCACCAAAATCAATTGGTCAGCCGACACGTCAGCCGGTCGCCCCGTGGACCAACGGGCGTTACTGCTGGTGACTGAACAGCGAAAAGCAGGTGCGGTTAGTCCTGTAGAGCGCGTCGCCGATCGCATCTCAGAGTTGCTTCTCCACCGCCGACGCAACCTTACCTTGGCCACCATGCGCCAACAAGCTGTCCAAGCGGCTTGGGCGGAAGCCGCCCTCACCAAGGCGAGCGCCCAAACGGACGATTCAAACCGCATCACCTCGAACGACACCCCATGAAGCGCATCACAGTTCTTTTCGCTTGCGTTTTGGCCACCGCCTCCCTCTTCGCCCAGGCTGAGCCAGAATTGCAGAAACTGGAGCAAATCATCGCTGTGGTGGGCAACGAAATCGTCTTGCAAAGCGATGTGGACGCCCAGGTGTTCCAAATGGAAGCTTCCGGTATGCCCGTGACCGACGTCTGTCCCGTGGTGGAACAACTCATGTTGCAAAAGCTGCTGTTGCATCAGGCACGCCTTGACTCGATTGAGGTGGACGACGGGGAGGTTTCCGCCCAAATCGACCGCAGGCTGGAGTACTACATCAGCATGTTCGGCAGCGTGGAGGCGTTCGAAGCAGAGTACGGCAAGACCGTGGCAGCTTGGAAAGCCGAGTTCCGCGAGCCGATGCGAGAGCAAATCATGGCCGACCGCATGCAGGCAGAGATCGAAGGCCAAGTGCGCGCCACCCCGCGCGACATCGCCGACCACTTCGATGCGATTCCGGCCGACAGCCTGCCGCTGATCCCCGAAGAGGTTCGCTACAGCCGCATCCTCATTGAACCGGAATTGACCGAGCAACAAAAACTCACTACCCGCGTCGCCCTTGACAGCATCCGCAGTGCCGTTGTCGCCGGTAAGCTGAGCCTCACGCTGGCCGCCATGCGCCATAGCGAAGACCCCGGATCCAAATACAAGGGGGGATGCTACGAGGACATCCGACGCGGACAATTCGTGCCGGAAATGGAAGCGCAAGTGTTCGCCACACCGGAGGGCGCCTTCAGCCCAGTTTTTGAAACAGACTACGGCTTCCACTTTGTGAAGACCACCAACATCCGAGGAGAGGTCTTCTCCATGTGCCACGTGCTCATGAAGCCCACTGTGCCGGCATCCGCGTTGGCCAATGCCGCTGCACTGGCCGACAGTGTCACCGTCATGCTGTCAGCCGACTCGTTGACCTTTGAGGAAGCCGTTACCCAATTCTCGACAGAAGAAGACACCAAAAACCAGTACGGCCGCGTCATCAATCCGCGCACTGGAGGCCTCTTCCACGGTGTGGATGAACTGGAGCGAACCGATTTCTTCCTCATCAACGAACTCCGGCCCGGGGAACACTCCCAACCGACAGCCGTTCAAGGGGCAGAGCAGGAGGCGTATGCCCTCTACCGACTCGACGAACGCAAGCCGGCCCATGCCGCGAACCCACAGCAGGATTACGAGCTTTTCCAGATGCAAGTCGAGTCCGACATCCGGCAGAAGAAGTTGGCCAAATGGGTCCGCCGCCGCCTAGCCGAAACCTACGTTCGCCTCATCGCGGACTACGACGGCTGCGCATTCGATCAGAACTGGTTTGGAGAAACCGCCGCACAAGGGCGCTGATTCCAGCGTTCCGCCCGAAATTGGTGGCATGCGCAAGTGGGGAGAGTTCACTGACTTCTATTCTTCGGAACACCACGCCCGGAACGTGGGGAAGATGTTCCGAGATCCGGAAAACGCACTCCTGCCCAATTGGAAGCACCTGCCCGTCGGGTACCACGGTCGGTCGAGCAGCCTCATCGCGTCAGGAGAGCCTGTGTATCGCCCCTCTGGGCAACGCAAGGAGGCCGATGGAAGCATCTCCTTTGGCCCAACGCGAAAGCTGGATTTCGAGTTAGAAGTCGGCTTTGTCATATCGCGTGACTCAGAAAGAGGCCGCCCCATCACGATGGAGGAAGCAGACAAGCACATCGAGGGTTTGGTTTTGGTCAACGACTGGTCCGCACGTGACATCCAAGCATGGGAGTACGTGCCGCTCGGCCCCTTTCTCGGCAAGAACTTCGCTACAACAGTGGGGGACACCGTTGTGCCGCTCTCTGCCTTGGAACCGCATCGCATCAGCGGGTCTGTGCAAGACCCGCAGCCCCTGCTCTATCTCCAGCGTGCGGGGCCGTCCCACTTCGACATCACACTAGAAGCGTGGCATGAAACCGATACAGGCGTTCGGACCTTGTTGACCCGGACCAACCACAAGCACCTGTACTGGGACATCCGACAGCAGCTCGTGCACCACACGTCCAATGGCTGCAATGTCCGCGCTGGCGACATCCTCGCGAGCGGCACCATCAGCGGGCCGGAACGGGAGAGCTGGGGCTGCCTTTTGGAGCTGAGCTGGAATGGCAGTGAACCGCTCACCCTCGAGGACGGATCTCAACGCACCTTCCTCGAAGACGGCGACGTCATCGAAATGCGCGGCTGGGCTGGCGAACATCGCGAAGTGGAGTTCGGCGTCGTGCGCAATGCGGTCGTCGCCGGGCTCGGCTCCTGAGGTCGTAACTTTATACCATGGCATTTGCATCGGACAAGGAGGCGCTGGACGCGCTGCGGAGCAAGCACGCGGAACTGACCGCTGAAATCCGCAAGGTCATCGTGGGACAGGAAGACGTGGTCGAGCAGGTGCTCGTCTCCATATTCAGTGGAGGGCACTGCCTGCTGGTCGGTGTGCCAGGATTGGCCAAGACCCTACTGGTGAACACCATTGCCCAGGCACTCGGCCTCAGCTTCAACCGCATTCAATTCACGCCGGACCTGATGCCGAGCGACATCATCGGCTCAGAGATCCTGGACGACCAACGCCGATTTCAATTCAACAAAGGCCCCCTCTTCGCCAACATAATTTTGGCGGACGAAATCAACCGGACGCCGCCCAAGACCCAGTCTGCCCTCCTCGAAGCGATGCAAGAGCGGTCTGTCACAGCGGCGGGTCAGCGGCATGAATTGCCGCACCCATTCTTTGTGCTTGCGACGCAGAACCCCATCGAGCAAGAAGGCACCTACCCACTCCCTGAGGCCCAGCTCGACAGGTTCATGTTCAACGTGTGGGTGGACTATCCCACCTATGATGATGAACTCGAGGTCGTCAAGCGAACCACAGGAGGCACTTCGGCATCGGTGAATTCAGTCTTGTCTGGCGACGAAATCGCTGCCTTCCAGCGGCACATCCGCAAGATGCCTGTGGCCGACAATGTGGTGGAATACGCGGTCAAATTAGCGGCAAAGACAAGGCCCGGACGCGACCACGCACCAGATCAAGTCAACCAATACCTCAGTTGGGGTGCTGGACCGCGCGCATCACAATACCTCATCGTTGCGGCCAAGTGCCACGCGGCCTTCGCCGGCAAGTACAGCCCGGATATCGAAAACGTGCGCGCTGTGGCGTTGCCAATCCTGCGGCACCGCATCGTCCGCAACTACAAGGCCGAGGCCGAAGGCGTTACCGTTGAAAAGTTGGTTGAGGGTCTGGTCTAATCAGTCCAATGTCAGCACCTCATCGCAAGCACCGGCCAACTCTCGGTCGTGCGTGATGATGATGACCATCCCGCCGCGTTCCGCACGTTCGCGCAACAGAGAGAACACCACGTCTCTGCTGGCGTGATCCAACGCGCTGGTCGCTTCATCCAACATCAAGATGGGCGTATCCAATTGAAGGGCACGAAGCAGTGCGAGGCGCTGCTGCTGGCCACCGCTGAGGTTACTCCCCCCTTCGTTTAACTCGAAATCAAGGGGATTCTCTCCCAAAATCTCAATCAATCCCAAGCGCTTCGCAATATCCAGAAACAGAGCTTCGTCCACGGTCCTTCCCTTCACTCGGAACGTGAAATTGTCCCGGACTGTGCCCTTGAACAAGAATGGATTCTGGCTCAAGTAACCAATATTTTCTAGCCATCCATGAACCCCCACGTCCTCGCCCAATACCCATGAAGCATCCCCCTTTACAGCCCGAATATTTCCTGAATCGGGATGATGAAGCCCCAACATCGCACTGACCAACGTACTCTTCCCAGAGCCAGAAGGACCAACAACTGCATGAATATTGCCCGCCACAAACGCGTAATTCAAACCCCCAACGACTGGCTTATCAAGACCTTCATACCCCAAAGTCAAATTGGTTAATTCCAATCCCGGTGCTTGTCCATCCAAGCTCATCTTACCGGAGATTTTCTCAACCATGGCTGCTCCTGCCACACCGTTCTCCATGGTATCGAGGATGTACATGCTACTCACCCAACCCATTCGAGTAACGTTCAACCGGGTCATCGTGGGCATAACACGATAGGCACTAATTGCCATCAAGGACAGCAACTCGAAGAATTCACCGCCGCCTGTATCTGTCATCAGACTTATGATGATGGCACCACTCACAGCCATCACCGCCAATACCTCATACAGTTTCGAGGGAAAAGCACTCAATACAGCGCTGTTGCTCCCTATTCGAAACAAGATCCGGGTTGAATCAAGGTATTCTTTACGGACCCCTTGCACTGCCCGAAAGGTGATTACCTCCAAAAAACCCCGCACCGCATTATTAACCAGAGAAATGCTCCGAGGCCCCAATTTCCGGTTAACATTACCATAAGCATGAAGCCTTTGATTGGTCAATTTTCGAATAATGACCATGCCAAGGAACAACAGTGTCGCCACTGTCAAAAGGACCACTGGTGCGTACCATAAAAGACCCAAAAAAATCGCACTGATGATGAACATCTCAGATACAAATTGCAGTGAAGAGACAAGAAATCGATTGGCAAACCCTGCGGGCCAATCCTTGATTTCCGATAAAATTTGACCTGTCTCTTGACTCCGCATTCGCTCCAAACTCTGCGAGAAATGATAGGACCACATCTCACCTGACAACCGATGGGCTACACCATAGGAGTAACGCGTTTGGTACAAGGTCAATCCAAACGTCACCAATGCCTTGAGAACAAACACCCCCACCAATCCCGCAGCCAACAGAATGAGGAATTGATTTTGCGAATCCACACCTAAACCTTCAGACCATTCAAAGGCTTTTTGGAGAGGCTCATAACGCTGAAGCGTCTCCGGCTCAATAGCTAAACCAATGACGGGCACAACAGCGGCCAACCCCAGCAATTCAGTCAGACTCGCCAAAAACACGGTAAATAACATGAGCACCCCTTTCCGGCGCTCGGAAACCGTGAGCAAACGATAAACACGCTTGAAAATATTCCAGACCGCGTCAGGCCTCTTGGCCACTTTGTTCACGACTCAACGGGCTCCGCACCGAACCTGTGAGTTTGGGCACGATCTGGGCCCATGCTCAGAATGCGGATAGGGGTATTGGTCAACCTTTCGATTTCCTTAGCATAGTCAATCAAGCTATCCGGCAAGGCCTCGCCCTCGCACGACTGCCCCGAACCAGGCCAACCTGGGCGAGGTTCAAACAAGGGCTTGACCAGTCCCTCCTCCAACAAATATGGCAGGTGACCAGAACGCACCCCTTCTACCTCATATTCCAAACAAACTTGGATTTCATCGAAACCATTGAGCACATCCGCCTTCATCATACAAAGCTGTGTCACACCGTTAAGCATACAGGCATGCTTAAGCGCAGGAATATCCAGCCAACCACATCGGCGAGGGCGGCCGGTGGTAGCGCCAAACTCATGTCCAGCCTTGCGAAGCTCTTCACCAGTTTCATCGAGCAACTCAGTAGGGAAAGGTCCTGACCCTACTCGGGTGCAATAGGCTTTGAAGATGCCGATCACCTCACCAATGCGCGTTGGCGCAACACCAAGTCCAGTGCATGCCCCGGCGGCAGTCGTTGTGGAACTTGTTACGTAAGGATAGGTGCCGAAGTCGATGTCGAGAAGGGTCCCTTGGGCACCCTCGGCCAGAACTCGCTTGCCCGCGTCAAGTTGATCATTAATCCACTGCTCAGAGTCGATGACTTGCATTGCGCGCAACTTATCGATAGCCTCGAACCAAGACGGCTCATGCTCCGACAAGTCGAAGTTGAATTCAGGGAAGTTCCCGAGGAGCCTTTTGTGCTTGGCCACCAGGCGGTCATAGCGCGCCTGGAAATCGGGAAGGAAAATGTCCCCTACCCGAAGGCCATTTCGGCCTGTCTTATCCATATAGGTGGGGCCAATCCCCCGGAGGGTGGAGCCGATTTTATTCTTGCCTTTGTCCTGTTCGTTGGCGGCATCCAGCAAGCGGTGCGTCGGCAGAATCAAATGGGCTTTTCGAGAAATGAGGAGGCGATCGCGAACGTCCACACCGTGTTTCGACACCTCAGATATTTCCCTTTGGAAAATGACGGGGTCAATAACCACCCCGTTGCCAATCAAGTTCAGCTTGTCCTCGCGGAAAATTCCACTTGGGATGGTGTGCAAGACATGCTTCCGACCATCGAATTCCAAAGTGTGGCCTGCATTCGGTCCGCCTTGGAAACGGGCGATAATGTCGTATTGCGGAGTCAATACGTCCACAATCTTGCCCTTTCCTTCATCGCCCCACTGGAGGCCCAACAAAATGTCGACTTTCATGTATAGTGAGTCAAGTCTCAAAAATACGCGGTAACCCAATCTAAATCAGGCCAAATCCGCAGGTTCTTCACGGGAGTTCGTGGGTGATTAATCCTTGAGTCGATCCACCGTAGAGACCCCAGGGACTTTCCGCAATCGATCAATCAATTCGCCCAAATGTTCGGTGTCGTTTACCACCACTTCAATTCGACCTTCAAATGATCCTTCGTTGGTCTCAAAGCTCACTTTGCGCATGTCCACCGACATGTCCGCCGAAATAATACCAGTAATGTGGTTGACTAAGCCAATGTCATCCACGCCGGAAAAGGCGATCGTGGCGCTCGACCTGGATTCACTCCTGTTCTCTTGCCCCGCCCACCGTGCCTTCAGCACGCGGTATCCATACTTAGACAGCAGTTGGGTCGCATTGGGACAGGCGGACCTGTGAATCTTGATGCCGCCAGACACCGTGACGAAACCAAAAACGTCATCCCCCGGTATGGGGCGACAACATGCGGCCATGGTGTAGTCCAAAGACTGCTTATCCACCCCGAGAACCAACGCCTCGTCCTTTTTGAGAGACTTCGAGACCGGGACATCCACCTCCTGAGCAGGCGCCGGCTCAGAAGCCTTGCGGACGAAATGCAACCGTCCACCGCGAACCTCATGGTGCGGAAATTCATCGAGTACCAAACGGCCATCTGCTAGGCGGACGAACATCTCGGCAGGACTGTCGACCCGCAACCTTTGCGTCAACGCTTCAATGTTGGCTTGAACGAAGTCAATGCCCAGGGACTTGAACCTTTTGCGAAGGGCTGACTTCCCCTCGGTGGCCAACTTCTGACGGTCCTCCCGCAATGCCGCTCGGATTTTGGACCGCGCCGATGCCGTGGCGACCATATTAATCCAGTCCTCTTTTGGCTTCTGCTTGCGGGAGGTTAGAATCTCAACTTGATCTCCGCTCAGCAACACATGGCCAATGGGAACCAACTTCTTGTTGACCTTGGCCCCAATGCACTTCTGTCCGACCTGCGTGTGCACCCGAAAAGCGAAATCTAACGCCGTTGCCCCCTTCGCCAGCACAATCAGATCGCCATTGGGCGTAAAAACATAGACCTCTTCGTTGAACAGGTCTAGCTTGAGTTCATCGACAAATTCCAATGCACTGTCCTCTCCCCCTTCGATGACCTCGCGGATCTGACCAATCCATTGGTCCAGACGGCTGTCTGCGCGTTGCCCCTTGTAGCGCCAATGGGCCGCATAGCCCTTCTCAGCAAGCTCGTCCATTCGCTCTGAACGAATCTGCACCTCGACCCATTTCCCAGTTGGAGACATGACAGTCGTATGCAAACTCTCATACCCATTGGCCTTCGGGATGGAAATCCAGTCCCTCAAGCGGTCCGGGTTTGGCGGATAGAAATCCGTGACCACACTGTAGGTGCGCCAGGCTTCACTCTTCTCCTGCTCTGGCGCCGTATCCAAGATGATGCGAATGGCGAAAATGTCGTAGATGTCTTCGAAGGCGACCCGCTGCTTCTGCATCTTGTTCCAGATGCTCGCAATGGATTTGGGCCGGCCTTTCACAGAGAACTTGAGTCCCTCCTTTTCGAGCGCCTCCTTAATGGGGGAGGTGAATGAGTTGATGAACCGCGTCCTGACCGCCTTGGTCTTGCGCAGTTTCTGCTCAATTTCCGCATACTGCTCCGGTTGCCTGTATCGCAGACTCAAATCCTCCAGCTCACTCTTCACAGCATAGAGTCCTAAGCGATGCGCCAAAGGGGCATACATGAAGTCTGTTTCACCCGCAATTTTCAGTTGCTTTTCCCGCTTCATGGAACCAAGGGTCCTCATGTTGTGAAGGCGATCCGCAATCTTGATTAGGATCACCCGAATGTCATTGCTGAGTGACAAGAGCATCTTCCGGAAGTTCTCTGCTTGGGCGCTCTGGGCAGCATCGAAAATTCCAGAAATCTTGGTGAGACCATCAATGATGACCCGCTCCCGCTTGCCAAACATCCTTTCGATGTCGTCCAACGTTACCCACGTGTCCTCAACCGTGTCATGGAGCAGGGCGCAAACAATGCTGGTGGTGTCTAGCCCCATTTCCTCTGAACAGATCCTGGCTACCGCAATCGGATGAAAAATGTAGGCTTCGCCACTGCGTCGGCGCATGTCTTTGTGCGCCTCTACAGCGAGCTCCCATGCCTTTCGAATCCGCTTGCGGTCTTTAGGAGATTTACTGTGCTCCGCCCCACGCAACAACCTGCGGTATTCCCGAGCAAGATCCCGCTTCTCTATGTCCGACTGGGTTGCGCTCATGAACTTCTGTCCTGTACCCGAATATATCGCCGTAATCTTATGGTCGACACCTCATAAACCGAAACCCGTTTCGTTTGCTTGATTTATTGCCGATATGTCCACGTTTCTTGTTTCAGTTGTAGCAGACTTCATCGGCGCCATCATTGGCATCACCACAAACACGACCAAATGCCAATTCTCTGCAACAATCGGAATTGCATTGGATTGGTGGGTCTTTCTTTTCTCCTACCCAATCTCACTCAGGGACCGGAGGTTGATTGCCCAGCCTGGCCCACACTTCATTTCGAATTGAGATGCGTGTTTCCGTGGTCACACCCCATTTCAATGGCAGCCGGTTCCTTTCAGAAGCCGGTCAAAGCCTGCTGAACCAGACCTACAGTGATTGGGAATGGGTCATCGTGGATGATGGCAGTGACCAAGAAGAGCTGGACGCACTGGACACATTGTGCAAGGCAGACGACCGCATCAAATGGCATCCACGTCAGGGAGGCCCGAAAGGGGGAAATCGCTGCCGCAATCAAGGGTGGGAGAATGCCACTGGCGACCACATTCTCTTTTTAGACAGCGATGACATGCTGTTGCCGCACGCCCTTGAACAGCGCTCCAAGTGTGTGGAACAGGGGGCCAAGAACAGCAGGGAACTGCCCTATTTCCAGACCGTGGCTTTCCGAGAAGGAGAAGATGCCCGGTGGCTTTGGGACGACCCTGAACACGCCGCACCCTGGCTTGCGTCACTTTGGTCACAGACACCGCCTTGCCAAAGCAGCGGTCCGCTGTGGACCAAAACAGCTTTACAACGCACAGGAGGTTGGGCAGAAGACATTCAAGTTTGGCAGGACATTGACATTCACCAACGTGCTCATTTCAAAGGGGTCCGGTTCACGCCTGCAGAAAATGCCACGCCCGATGTTCTTTATCGACTCCATGACCAAAGCTTGAGCCATGGAAACTTCCATTCGCCAGTCAAACTTCGCAGTCGCGCCAGCATTCTTATCCAAGCCCTCGACTATGCCAGAGAGGAACGCGTGAACACCCATGAATCCCAAGCTCTCGCCTTGATGGCATGGAGTGTCGTTAAAAATGCCTGCCTGCTTAAAGAGTGGGTGCTCGCAGATGACATCATTCAAAGGACTTCGATCGACTTCAAAGCGGAGACCAATTTCCTGAAGCAGTGGAAACGACGAAGCAAACTGAGAACGAATAAAATCCCATTCATCCGAAACCAAATGGATAAAAAAGCCGCCCTGTTGTTTCCCAAAAACACGCGAAAAATCCTGTCTACTCCCGTCACATGACTGTCGACGAAACACCTTGGCCAAGTGTCACCATCGCAATCCCAACACTCAATGGGATTGGGTGGCTGGGATCATCATTGGCCGATTTTCTGAATCAAGATTACAGGGGGAAGTTCGACATCCTTCTCCTCGATTCAGGGTCCACAGACGGAACCGCTCAATTGGGTCAATCAGAAGGCAGAATCAAGATTCACAGCATAGAACCAGACGATTTTGGCCATGGTAAAACAAGGAATCTGGCCAATGCATTGGTCGATTCAGAACTCATCCTGTTCACCGTGCAGGACGCTCGACCGTACAATGCGCAATGGATAACCAACATGGTCAAAGCGCTCTTGGACCATCAACTGGATGCCGTCTGCGGTGGGCAGGCTGCACCGCACAACGCCGACATCAACCCGTTAGAGTGGTATCGGCCTTTATTGGAGGAGTCCAATAAAATAGATAAAGTCATTGGCACCGCGTTCCAAACCTGGCCGCCAGAAAAACAACTCGAGCGATGCGGCTGGGACAACGTGAATGCCCTATACAGGAGAACAGCTTTAGCTCACCACCCCTTCGAAGACGTTCGTTTTGGAGAAGATCTGCGATGGGCCAAAGGGTGGTTGGAACAGGGCGGGAACATCGGATATGCCTATCACTGCAAGGTCTGGCACCACCACCACCACCAAGGTGATTACACCCGAAGAAGGGTACTGAATACACTGTATTGGCGATGGAAGACTTTCGGCGTCCTCCCGCCGTTGCCCCAGCGGCCCACCCTCAGCGTCGGACTCAAAATGCTCAAAAGGTTGGTTTGGAACAACCACATCCACCATCCCGCAACCCTTTGGTCCTGGTGGAAATACAATTGGAAAAAGGCCGAAAATGCTGCTGCCGCAGGGTCTGAATTCGCCTCTGCCCTTTCCCAAAGCACTGAAGATGTGGACCGCCTCTATGAAAGCCTAGGCAAGACGTCGCCAATAGCAAAGAAGAAACCATGAAAGAAGCGCCTTTGGTCAGTGTATTGACAACGTGCTACAACCGAGAATCCTATCTCGCAGAGTGTATAGAAAGTGTCCTCAATGGGCATTTTCAGGACTTCGAACTCGTCATTGTCGACGACCAATCCACCGATGACTCCGTGGCCATTGCCAAACGCTACGCGAGCCAAGACGCCCGAATCAAGGTCCATCTGAATGAAGTCAATTTGGGCGACTACCTCAACCGAAACCACGCCGCATCCCTAGCCACTGGTAAGTACATCAAGTATTTAGATGCGGACGACATGTTAGGGAAATGGGCGTTGGATATCATGGTGGATGCCATCGAACGCTTTCCTGATGCTGGCTTTGCCCTGTTCGATCACGGACCCAACCGGCCTTTGTACCCACGTCTGCTTGCGCCTGAAGAGACCTTCGAGGCCTTTTATTCTGGTGAGCACGACTTCTTTCACCGGTCCCCCTTAACAGCAATCATACGCCGCGATGCATTCGAATCCCTAAATGGATTTACCGGAGCACGCTACGTGGGCGATTTTGAAATGTGGCACCGATTGGCAACCCATTTCCCCATGGTCATGATGTCCGCATGGCCGGTGTTTTGGCGGAGGCATGATGCCCAAGAAAGCGAAGATATTCGACAAGATCCCATCATCCCATTAACCTATTTGCAGCTTTCCGAAACCATGCTTCAACGGGAGGACTGTCCTTTGAGTCCTGATCGCCAAGAACATCATGTCCAACAGGCAAAACGAAAAACCGCCAGAAGCATCCTTTATGGATTCAAGCGGCATGGAATTGGGGGAGCCCTGCGCATGAAGCGACACTCAAATCGGTCTTGGACTCAACTTTTCAAAGACTCTTTTTCTTGAAAGCCTCCATCCTCATACCGGCATTCAATGCAGGCAACACACTCCAAGCCACGCTTGAAAGTTGTATTGGCCAGGGAGCACATGTCGTAGAGGAAATCATCGTTGTAGACGACCATTCAACTGATGACACCCACGATGTTTTTAAGGCTTTCCAACGCAATCACGCCGACTTTCATCTGTTGTGGGCAAACAACCCCAAAAAAGGAGCTTGCAGCGCCCGCAACCACGCCATGAACTTGAGTCGAGGCATGTTCGTCCAGTGGCTCGATGCAGACGACCTGCTCGGACCAAACAAAATCGAAACCCAACTCAGCGCAATCGCCGGGGCTAGCCGGAGTCTTGCGACTTGTCCATTTCGATCGTTCAACGGCGACCCTTCATCCGGCCTCATTTCAGACCCCCGAGATTGGCAACTCAATGCAGAATGGACGGCAGCAGATTGGATTGCAAAAGACCCCATGTGCATTCCAGCGTGCTGGCTCGGCTCGCGAAACCTAATGCTCGAGGCAGGGCCATGGGACGAGCGCCTTCAGGTCAACCAAGACGGTGAATTCTTCTGCAGGGTCATCGCCAAAAGCGACCGGGTCATCTTTGATGACTCCATTGAAACGTTCTACAGGCGAGAAGGAGGTGGTGTCTCAAAATTCACCGCCGAAAAGGCAGACTCGCTGTTTCGGAGCATCCAATCTATGGAAAGGACCGGCCTAGAATTGGAAGACTCCGATCAAATGAGACAAATGGTAAGCAACCGCTATCAAGCGTTTATCTACACCGTCTTCCCTTCGCATCGTGACCTTCTCGATGAAGCAAAACAAAGGCTTCAAACCCTACCAAAACCCACCATTTCCAATCCCAATGCCGTGAGCCCAACCAGCCGGACCATATCACGGATACTGGGCTGGAAAAGCCTGACGCGACTGAGACAACTGAAGCAACACTTGACTGCATGAGCCGTATTCTCTTCATCACGCCCAAGCAGCCGAGTACCAATCCAAGGTTGCGCAAAGCTGCGGACGCACTGTCCGAAGCCGGTCACACGGTGCATGTGCTCTATGCATTTAATGCTGATTGGGCAGCCAAAGCCGATGAGGACATACTACAAGAGGCGAACTGGACATACGAGCTTATCGGAGGCACACCGCATAAAAAAAAGTGGCCTTATCACATCAGTCGTATCAAACGAAAAATAGACGCTTGGCGCGGCCACATTGAAGGGGCATATTGTCGGTCGCTTCAAGCATACATCCGAAAAGGGATCAGCTGGAAACCAGACCTCGTCATCGGACACAACCCAGGTGCCATTTCCCCCACACTCGACATCGCCAAAAAGCTCAATATTCCTAGCATCTTTGACGCAGAGGACTTCTACCGCGGAGAAACAAACTCCAGCGCCATCCAAGCAGAAATAACACAGCTCGAAGACCGATGGCTCGACAAATTTTCGCACGTGACTGCAGCCGCGCCCTTGATCGCAAAACAATATTCGAGCTTATATCCAAACCAAGTATTCTCTACAATCAACAACGCTTTTCCCTCCCAACAGATTAGCCAGCCCTCCCCAATCAATGGTTCCCTCAAAGTCATATGGTTCTCGCAAGTCATTGGAACTGACCGTGGATTGGTTGAGTTCATAAAGGGGCTCCTGCAAGCGCCAGAAATAGACATCCTTCTCACGCTCATTGGATCTGAAACAGATGAATTCAAGAGCTTCATTGAAAGTCAACCACAGCCTAGACGACTAAAAATTCGTGTGATGCAGCCGCTTCCCGAGAGCGAGCTCTTCAAAATCCTAAAGGACCATCAAATCGGTCTCGCCATTGAGCCTGGATTTTCGAAAAACAATGAAATCGCCAGGTCCAACAAACTCTTTAGCTACTTGGTGGCAGGATGCCACATCATCGCAACAAGAACACCAGCTCAAATTGACTTTGAGCGTGAATATGAGCCAAGTCTCACCTTCATTGACCTCAAAAATCCCTCAAGTATTAAGTCAGCTCTATCACACCTAGTGACCAACAAAGAGCACCTCTGGGAAGGGCGATTAAAAAATTGGAAACAAGGACAAGCCAAAGTCAACTGGGAAACCGAATCAAAGAAATTAATCGACCTCATTGACCAAACGATGAAAATCAAACAAGTAGAATAAAAATCAAACTGAAAATTCCTCTCGTCGAATCACTCCACAGAATTTACGGGGTTCATGGCACGCCACCCACTGAGGATTGAACCACCTTTTTTGAGCGCAATCGCATTACTGATTGCAGCCTGGATCAAGCGGCAATGGCTCATCCGGGATTCCATAGCGCTAACAAAGCTGTACCACACAAGTCCGAGGGGACAATCGCAACTCAAATCCACACAACCTCTTTGGATATGCCCGAAATTGGTGGTGTGTCTGCAAACCGCACCGTGCTTATCGTCTATCCGCACTGGCCACCGTCCAACCTGGTCGGCGTACATCGCGTGCGACTGGTCGCAAATTACCTGAGTGAGTGCGGGTGGACCCCCCTCATCCTCACAGTAGATGAGGCGCATTATGAAGCGCCACCCGCACCTGAACTCACCCAACTGGTCCAACAGGGAATAGAGGTAATAAAAGTGGGAGCCAATCCAGCCAAAACACTCGGGGTAAGGACCATCGGCGACATCGGTTTGCGCGCATTCGGTCAATTAAAGTCAAGGGCCCGAAGGCTCTGCTCTGAGCGCGACATCGATTTCATCTGGTTTTCCATCCCCTCATGGTATCCACCCCTCATGGGAAATGCACTCAAAAAGGAATTCCAAGTCCCTTTTGGCATTGATTACCAAGACCCTTGGGTATACCCACTCCCAAAAGGAACTTCCATCCTCTCTCGTGCTTGGGTCACGCAATGGGCTGCGCGCAGGCTCGAACCCATTGCCTTGAAAGGCTGTGACCTCGTCACAGGCATTAACGCGTCTTATTTCGAAGGAGCATTGACCCGAAACCCCAAAAGCTCCCGCAACACGGCTGCTTTCCAATTGGGATTCGACCACAATGACCACAACCGAGAGGTTGACGTGGTTCCTCCGTGGAGTCAACCGGGCCGATATCTCCTCTACCCGGGTGCATTTTTACCCCTCAGCACGCCATTTTACGAAGCCTTATTCCAAGCCTGCCAAGCGTTAATTGCAGAAGGTCAATGGCCCGACAACACATTCTTGAGCTTCATTGGAACAGGACGACCTGACCTGCCCATCACCGCCATTGCAAAAGAATTCGCAGTGGAGTCCATTGTTTTTGAATCACCTGAACGCACACCCTTTCTCCAAGTTCAACAGCTCCTCAGAGACAGCATCGCCTGTCTGGTCATCGGCTCTCCCGAAGCCCACTACTCCGCGTCGAAGGTGTTTCAGTGTATTCTCAGCGGCCAACCCATTGTCGCCGCCCTGCATCAAGACAGCGAAGCCCTCGACATTCTCAAGGGGTGCAACGCCAGCACCTTCGCCACTGCATACGACCCTGCAATCCCCGAGGAATTGAGCCCGCATCTTCGTGATGCCCTGAAATGCTTGCTCACAGAACAGGACAGAGCTTGGTCACCAGACATCCGCGGGTTGGACCCCTATCATGCGAGGGAGGCAGCAAAAAAACTGGCCATGGCCATGGAAACCGTTTTAGCAAAATGAAGCGCCTCGCCATCGTCAGCACCCACCCCATCCAGTACAACGCTCCGTTGTTCCGGTTGCTGGCGCAGTCTCCAAATGCAGCAATCCATGTTTTCTACTCCAAATCTGAGGGGGAGACGCGATTTGACGTGGAGTTCAAACAAGATGTAATCTGGGACATTCCGCTGACCGAAGGATATCCGCACTCCTTTGTCCCATGCCATAGGAAACCGGGACAAAGAAAACTTTGTCAATCCATTAAATCATTTGCGCCACATGCCATCCTCGTCTTTGGGTGGAACCCATCAGGCCACCTCTTCTGCATGCGCCATTTCCATGGCACCATCCCGATTTGGTTCCGGGGGGACTCCATCGTCAATTCCGGCCTGCAAGGGTGGAAACGCCGTCTGAGAAAGGCCGCTCTCAACTGGGTATACCATTACGTAGATCACGCGTTCTATGTGGGGACAAAAAACAAGGACTACTTCCTCTGGACAGGCATGAAAGAACAAGACCTGACCTTGGCTCCCCACGCCGTTGACGAGGATTTCTTCATTAGAGATGATGAGGCGAGACAAAAAGAGGCGAACGCGATTCGCAATGAGCTGCGAATCCAACATTCTGATACTGTCCTGCTGTTTGCTGGCAAACTCAATCAAAACAAGCAACCCTTTGAACTTGCGCAGGCAGTGAACAGCCTTTCAGGCGACATCAATCAACGAACTCACCTCATTTTCGTGGGTTCAGGCCCTCTCGAGTCAACCTTACGTGCCACTTTTGATACGCACCCGCACATCCACTTTGCGGGGTTCCAAAACCAAAGCCGCATGCCCACATGGTATCGCGTCGCCGACATCCTTTGCCTTGTCTCCACCTCCGAAACTTGGGGCTTGGCTGTCAATGAGGCACTCATCTGCGGATGCAGAGTCCTTGCTTCGGACTCTGTGGGTTGTGTGCCGGATCTCGTTGCCGGACGAGAGGGAAGTCACACCGTCCCTCACGACAAGCCAGAAACATGGACCAATACAATCGCAGCAATGGTTCAGAACAGTCATACAAAAGCTGACCTGCCTATACCCCAGTTGAAATCCGTTGCAAATCCGATGCTCAACCAGCTCTTTCATGAAGCCTCTTGAGGGAAAGCACATCATTGGGTTTATCTACGGCACAGAGCTGTACGGAAGCGAACGGGGCAATCTCGCAGCACTGCAATCCATGCAACGCTGCGGAGCCCAGATAACCGTCGGAGTGAGCAGTCGAATAGATGGAGGTGGAGATGTAGGAAAGGCAGCACTGACCATGGGTTTCAACATTCTAGAAGTGCCATATGGCGGCCCCCTTTCAGGGCACAGCATGCGCAACATGAAAACCTACCGGAAAAGGCAATACAAAAGACTGCGAAGCGTAAGCCGAGATTTGCTGCCCACACTTCATGCGATCAACCCAACCCACGTCCTGATCGGCTCACCCCTTGCGCACGCCTATTTGGCTATTGCACTTTTCAAACTGGGGAAACCCATCATCTACAGGATGGGCGATGCGCCAGGAACAGAAAGCTGGGTTCAAACCATCTTATGGAATGCACTCGCGTACAGAAGCAGCACAATCGTGGCCATCAGCCGATTCGTAAAGGACCTCGTCACCAAAGAAAATTGGTTTTACAGCAGAAAAAGCAAAGTCATTCACAATATCGCTCCTGCTCGCCCAAAGCCGGTTTCAAAGTCTCAAGTTGAAGAACTCAAACAATCAAAACGCAATACACAACTTGTATACGTGGGCCAACTAACAGAGAGGAAAGGGGTACACGAACTGGTGACCGCATTGATAGAACTTAACGACCCCGAACTCGGGTGTTGGCTCATTGGCGGACCCGCAGGAGAAGAAGAACGCCATCAAGAACTCATTAAAAAAGTTCAAAACAGCCAAACACAAACTGACATCCAATTCACCGGGTTTATGCTCGACCCACGGCCTTATTACCAAGCCGCTGACTGGCACATCGCACCCTCCATATATGCAGAGCCCTGTGGTAATGTCCACCTTGAAGCAAAAGCTGCTGGAACAGCAAGTCTGGTCTCTTCCAAGGGAGGCCTTCCAGAAGCAATCATCCATGGTGAAGATGGTCTAATTATCGAACCCAATGCAAGCGCGATCGAAGCCGCCCTACAAAATTTAAAAATCCTCGAGTCAACAGCACTTGGCAGAAAGGCTAAACAATCCAACGAAACCACATTCTCGAGCCTCCTGTTCGACCAAAAGTGGACCCAAGTCATTCTTGAAACCCCATGAGTCAAGAGGTCCAATTAAAACCGATAAACTCCCCAGTGATTGCTGCATTTGCAATCATCATTGGACTATACGGTTTCACCACATCCAATCCTATGGAAACCGCTTGGACAGGTTTCATGCTCTGGTTCATTTGCCGGTTATTCTGGTGGCAACACGTTCCGGGCATCATTCTCTTGACACTCATCATCCCCTTCATTGAGATTCACACAGGGGTGTTGAATGCCAACAGCGCGAACATCAGCCTTGATGCCGCCTTCAATGGCACTGGACGGCGAACATTCTGGCTCAGTTCTCTGGGTCTTCTGTTTGTTTGTCTGGGGCTCAACATGTCCCTAAACAAGAGCCAGCTCGGCAGGGTTTTGCACACTGATAGGCTGCACAAAGCATTGTCAGGTGTCACCATGCCTCGTCTCATCATCATCTACATCATCTTAAACGTCGCAGGTGAATTGGTCGACATCGCAATACCGTGGAACAGCAGCTTAAAACAGTTTGAAGTCCAGTTTAAGAGTCTCCCCATCACTGCACTTTTTGCCATTTGCATCCATTATTTTCTGTTTCGGAAAAATCGCTTGCTGTTTGCAGCATTTCTGACCATTGTCTTCTTGCAAAGCCTTTACAGCTATTTCTCCAGTTGGAAGCTCCCCCTGGAGATTCTCGTCGCAGTCTCACTCATTCAATTCAAAGAGTTCAAACTGCCGCAATTTTTGCGACTCGCTCCACTCTTCCTTCCCATCCTGATTTTTGTCGGAATCTGGCAAAACATTAAATCAGAATATCGATACATCCTGTCGGGTGGGTTAGAAAACCAAAGCATCCAAATCAGCCAATCTGAAGCGCTGTTGGCCGCATTCGACTTGGCTTCAACTAGCTTTGAAACAAGCGGATATGCGGACAGTAGCGTGGTACAGTCTACCTATGACAGAACAGGGTACCTAGAATATTTCGCAGCCACGCTTAACAAAGTCCCACTCGAAATCCCTCATGAAAAAGGGAAACTCACGTTTTCCAACCTGGAATTTGCCTTAGTCCCACGCATCATCAACCCCCAAAAACCGCTGAAAAACGACAGGGCGAAGGTGGAAAAGTACACCGGTTACTATTTCGGCGGAGACCGGGCGATATCCTCATTTAGCCTTGGTCACTATTGCGAAGCCTTCATCGACTGGGGCAGCTTCGGAATGATGATACACCTCTTTTTCTACGGCTTTTTAGGCGGAAAAGCCACCAACCTGTTAACATCAAGGAACATGGTCCAAACACTTTTTGGGCCGGGCATATTATTTGTCTTGCTTTCATTCTGGGGCACCTACCAGAAAGACATGATTACAATAGTTGGGTCACTTCTTTGGGGGGGAATGGCCTACATCGTCTTATTTCCTCTCGCCCTAAAGCGCCTTTTACCCTGAGCGCTATTCATTCACTCCACCAGCAAGAGTTTGAACACCTCGTGCCAATGACCTTCAGGCCGTTTCTACCCAAAGCATGAGGCAACGAGGGCGCAGGAGAATTAACAAGCTCAATAGCATTTTCGAGAGGGCCGTATATATGCTCTAATTGGCCATGTTCTGTCGGAAAGAAAAGGCCCCCTTCGAAGGAGAACCCAGACAGACGGTAATCGGTTTTGTACTCACGGCAGCTTCGCATCAGCACACGTCCCATTTCACAAAATCCGTGAAGAACTGTGCGTTATATTGCCGCCTGAAGAACCTGTGTGATTCACCGACTCATGACGCCACAGACCATATCGGCTACTGCCGCTACCGCCCCCCTATCCGGCCGCAACCAAGCGGCCGGCGCCATCTCCCGCAATCTTACCGCCTTTGCCGCCTTCCTGGCGCTGATGCTGCTCGCACCCTTTGCCGCCTCAGCGCAGGTCGGCTCTGGATCGCTACAAGGAAAGGTCACGGATGTAGAAACTGGAGAACCGCTTCCCTTCGTGAACGTGGTGCTCTTCCTCAACGGAAACCAGGTTACAGGTGGAACCACCGACTTCGACGGTGAGTACAACATCAAGCCCATCAACCCTGGCTCCTATGACGCACTCTTCAGCTTCGTGGGATACACCCCAAAGCGGGTGACCGGCGTAAAGGTGACCGCGAATAAGATTCAATTCGTCAACGCCACACTCGGGGCGGGTGTGATGATGGACGAGGCTGAGGTCATCGAGTACACGGTGCCTTTGATCGACCGAGACGGTGGCGCCTCAGGTGGCACAGTAACCCGGGAAGACATCGAAAAGCTCCCTGGTCGTGATGCGCTCGCCGTGGCCACAACGGTTGCGGGTGTGGGAACCACCGGTACTGGAGGCGGCGTCTCCATTCGCGGTGCGCGGACCAGCTCGACTTGGTACTACATCGACGGCGTCAAGGTCCGTGGATCTAGCGCCCTTCCAAAGAGCGCGATTGAGGAGGTCAGCGTCATCACGGGTGGTATTCCCGCCAACATTGGTGACGTGACGGGTGGTGTGATCAGCATCTCCCTGCGGAACTCCAGCTCGAAGTGGTTCGGCGGAGCGGAAGTCATCAGTTCAGGGCTGCCCATTGGAGACGACGAGAGCGTGGGCTTCGACAAGTATGGCTACAACCTTGCCGAGGCGACGATTTCAGGTCCCATTGCATTTGCCAAGAACGAAGACGGCAGCCGGGGTCGCCCCCTGCTCGGTCTCTTCTTGACCGGCAACTTCACCAGCAACTATGACGGACGTCCCACGTTTGGTGGATTGAACCGGATGAAGGAAGATGTGCGCCAAGAGCTCATCGCCAACCCTCTCCGGCAGAACATCGACCTCGCCACGGGCGACATCAATGGCGCGCTTTACAACGCCGACTTCTTGACGCCAGATGCCTTTGAGGCCGCACCCACCCGACTCAACTCAGCCAACACCAGCGCCCAGCTCGTGGCCAAGATTGACGTCAACACCTCCGAGACGGTCAGCCTGACCTTCGGCGGAACGGGTTTGTTCAACCGCGGACGGAACTTCAGCTATTCCAACAGCTTGATGAACTGGGAGAACAACTCCATGTCCACCAACCTCAACTGGAGGGCCTACGCCAAGTTTGCCCAGCGCTTCCAAGCCCAAGAGGGAGAAGACGAAGGCGGATTGCGGAACGTATTCTACCAAGTCATGGTGGACTTCACGCAGAACACAGGCCGCACTGAGGACGACACCCACGGTGACGACCTCATGAAGTATGGCCACCTCGGTCGCTTTAATGTGTTCCAGCAAAACAGCTACCAGTACGACCCCGGCACCGACGTTTTCCGCCACGTGGGTTGGGAGGACACCGCAGTATACTTCAACCCTTCCGCGTTCAATCCAGAACTCGCCGCCATCACGCAGCAATACTTCAATCTGTTTGACCGAGAGAAGTACTCTCCGTTCTCGGACGGCCCGTACGACAACCTGCTCACGGTGCAGAACAACGCCCTCCTCAACGGACAAGGCGCCCCTGCCACCTATGGACTCTGGAACTACTACGGAACCCAGAGCAACGGATTCAGCAAGTTTGACCAGCGCCAGTTCCGTGTTTCTGCCGCCGGTTCTGCAGACATCGGAGACCACGCACTCCAGCTCGGTTTTGAGTACGAGCAGCGCCGGGATGCATTCTACAGTGTAGCGCCCGTGGGCCTTTGGACCTTGGCTCGCCTTTCGGCCAACAGTCACATCAAGGAGATCGACACAGCAGATTCCACCATCACCAACATCGGCACAAATTATTACGTGACCTATGACCGCCTCATTGGTGACAACCAATTTGAGTTTGACCGCAACCTGAGAGAAGCGTTGGGCTTCGACCCCGATGGCAACGACTACATCAATGTGGACGCCCTCGACCCGAACGTCCTCGACATCTCAATGTTTGGTGCCGACGACCTGCTCAACCAGGGAAGCAACTACGTGACCTACGGTGGATTCGACCACCACGGAAACGCCCTCAACGGACGCCCAACCATTGAGGACTTCTTTAACGAGACCAATGACAACGGGTTCCGCACCCGACCCATCGGAGCCTACGAGCCGATTTACATCGCAGGCTATGTGATGGACAAGTTCACCTTTGACGACATCATCTTCAACGTTGGTATCCGTGTGGACCGTTTCGACGCCAACCAGCCTGTGCCAGATGACCCATACGTCATCGGAGAAGCCTACCGCGTGGGTGACGTCAGCGGACAGCTGATTGGAGACCTCGACCCCAACTATGTGATGCCAGAAAACATCGGAGACGATTATGCCGTCTATGTAGATGCCTACGACAACCCAACCTCCGTGGTGGGCTTCCGGGATGGCGACACCTGGTTCAACGCCGCAGGAACTGAAATTCAAGACCCGGACATCCTCGCCGTCAACGAGGTCTACCCAGCCCCATGGCTCCAGACCGACCCCGATGCTCCGCTGACCTCCAACGCATTCCGCGACTACGAGCCTCAGGTCAACATCATGCCGAGGGTCTCGTTCTCGTTCAACATCTCGGATGAGGCGGTCTTCTTTGCGCACTACGACATCTTGACCCAGCGTCCGACATCGAGCATTCGCTTCAGCCCGATTGACTACCTCTTCATCCGGAACCGGGACGAGCTCATCGCCAATCCGAACCTCCGTCCGGAAAAGACCGTGGACTACTCTATCGGCTTCCAACAGGTGTTGAGCAAGACCTCCAGCTTGAAGCTCGAGGCCTTCTATAAGGAGCTCCGCGACATGATTCAGGTACGGAACTTCACCGGGGCCTTCCCCCGTCCGTACCGTGCGTTTGGCAACCTCGACTTCGGCACGGTCAAGGGCCTCACCATCGCCTATGACCTGCGCAGAACCGGCAACATCCGGATGAACGCCAACTACACCTTGCAATTTGCCGACGGAACGGGTTCCACCACCCAAACTGCACTAGCGCTCATCAACGCAGGACTGCCCAACTTGAGAAGCATCAACCCACTGAACTACGACCAGCGCCACCGCATCGTTTTTAACGTGGACTATCGCTATGGTTCGGGAGAGGCCTACAACGGCCCCATGCTCGGCAAGACCCAAATCTTCGCCAACACGGGCTTCAACCTGATCGCCAATTTGGGGTCCGGCACACCCTACACCTCTCAGGTGTTCCCTACTCCGATCACTGGAGAGATCAGCCCCTCTACGGAAGGCAGCCTCAACGGCAGCCGCCTGCCTTGGCAGTTCACCCTTAACGCCAACATCGATAAAAGCTTCGAGCTGACGTTTGGTGAAGGAGAGGGACAGAAGAAGGCCTTCCTCAATGTGTACTTTTGGATCAGCAATCTGCTGAACACCCAGAACATCACCGGCGTGTACCGCTTCACGGGAACCCCAGACGACGACGGCTACCTCGCCGCCGCCCAGTATCAGCCCCAGATCGACACCAAGAACGATCCGGACGCCTACCGCAACTACTACAGCATGTACGTGAACAACCCCTTCAACCTTGGGGTTCCACGCACCATCCGCTTGGGTGTCAAACTTGACTTCTAAAGCGCAACCCGAAACGAGAACCTCGAGTTGATTCCTCAGATGACCCGATTCCGCATCCTCTCCATCGCCCTCGGCGCA
>Ga0209503_10000423_pt1 | contig 27163 bp, 52 predicted proteins | sample SouAtlMetagenome_2_FD_187448 | JGI IMG/M metagenome (GOLD analysis project Ga0209503, IMG submission 187448) | Marine eukaryotic phytoplankton communities from Atlantic Ocean - South Atlantic ANT15 Metagenome (SPAdes) (version 2) | ecosystem: Environmental > Aquatic > Marine > Oceanic | place... | reverse complement strand
TTGATACATAAAAGACAAAAAAGGATAATCTTTTGAACTAACATCATCAAGATTAAAATCAGTAGTTATCACACCGATTTGACTATTTTGAAACTTAAAATGATATTTAGCTTCATCTCCTCTTGTGTAAACCTCGAAAAAAGTAGTTAATGCAGTAATAGCCATTAGATTCCGACCCTAGAACGTGCAGATCTGCTTGTTTGGAATGTTCTCATGGTACGAGTTTCACCCATTGAAGCTCCTTTTTTTGCCGCAGTTGCAATAATTTGTCCTACAGCAGACTTAGGAACAAACTCTTCAGAATTAAAGTTCAATATAGGCCCAGAGTAATTAACAGTAGTAGATCCTCCTGCACCGCCACCTGCATAAGACGAACCAGTACCAGGAATTACAGCTTCACCTCTAGCACCTGCTGAGTAGCGTTGCATACTTGAAGCCATCTTAGAGGCTGGGATTATATATTCATCCTCTCCCGCCTCTCCTACAAGTCCTAGAGTAGGTCTTGTAGCTAGACCTCCTGAAGCAAATGGTTTTATTCCATTTGCCATATATCCTCCTTCTGCTTTTCCAATCATATTTCCTACTTGAGTTCCTACAGAAGGCTTTCCAAAACTAATGTTTCCAACCAGGCTAGAAATTGCAGAATTTAAAAACATACTTGCAATACTCTTAGCGATACTTGCAAGGCTTTCTCCTAGTGTTTTCGTTCCAGCAATTAATCCTTCAATTGCACTTGTAAGTCCTGTTGCAATCGTGTCTTTTATTTGATCATATAGTTCTTTCATCTTAGTTAAATTGTCTATCCGTATAAAATCTAATCGGATTTGTTTTGCTTCTTCTGGTGTTAATTCAGTCTTTTTCATATCTACTAAGTCTTTATTTATTGCTCTTATTTTTTCTCTTATTTGTGCTTCTTTATTCCCTAAACTAAGACTTTCTTTTAGCAAGGTTTCTTGATCAGTCATATCTTTAGTTACAAGTTCTAATGTCTTTTGACGATTAATTCCTATTTTTATACTTTGATCTTGTTGTAAAAGAATTAAAGCTCTTTGTTCTATTTCTTGTTGTAGAGACTTTATAAGATCTGATCTGTTCTTAGCACCTGCTCTACCACCACTACCAGAAATACCTTGGATTCTTTCTATTTCAGCTCGTAATCTAACTATCTCAGTATCATCTCCAGATTCTTTTATTTTGTCTCTAATATCTCCTCTATTAAATGTTTTAGTTTGATTGTCCATTCCATCAATTATTCCTAGTTTTTCTAAAATTATTGCTACTCCTGCCATAAGGCGTGTCATGAATTTAGCCCAAGCGTCTTGTAACTTCTTAGTGCTATCTCCAAATCTTTGAAGTGCTGCTGCTCCTTCATCTCCAACAACTCCTTTCATTTCTTCCATTGCTGCATTGAAAGCAGCTTGTTTACCTTCTAACTGTTCAATTAATTGTATTCTTTCGCTATCAACTGTTCCTGCCATTCCCATTGCAGCAATTAAAGCAGTTGTATCCATCGTTGCTTTATTCATTGCTTTACCTAGATTTCCAAGAGCTTCTACTCCTTGTGCTATTTGAGATATAGCTGCTGTAGCTGCAATCGAACCAGCAAAGCCTCCACCAGGACTTACTGCTTCACCAATACCACCACCTAAACCACCAGCAAGAGCTTGAAGTGGGCCTCCTCCAAACAAGAAAGGAAAACCACCACCAATTAATGCACTTTGAGCTATTCGACCTTTCCTCCCTGCTCTGAAGTTTTGTTTTTGTTGTTTTTTATCTAGATTAGATAATTCTTTTTCTACTTCTTTATTATTTAGTCTTGCTAAATCTAATTCTTCTTTTTGAAGATTTACTTCTGTTTGTGCTAATTGAGTTTTTAATTGTTGCTTTGTAACTTCAGAAAGACTTGAATCACTAATTCTTGATTGGATTTGCAATCGTTTGTCATCTACTCTTGAAAGTTTTTCTGCAAAAGCTAATTTTTGCCTAAAAACGCTGTCAGTATCAGATAAGTCTGTAGCTGCTCCTAATGTAAATGCTTTTTGTTTAGGATCTATTTTGCTAGAAAAAGATAATGGATCTGCTTCTTTTAATTTAAGATTAACTAATGCAATCTGTTGCTGAAGATCATTGAAACTCTTGCTTCCAAGTTGAACTTTTGCTCTTAAAGCTTCCAATCTATCAATGTAATTATTTAAACCATTAATTGAATTTGCAATTTTTCCTTGATCAAGTTCTGCAATTGTTGTTCCTACTAAATCTTCAACACCTGTTCTTTTAAATCTTTTATCTGGTGTTCCGTCTTTCTTTAAACGTACCTCTGGAAACTGTGCTAATTCATCAACAGCTCTATTCCTTTGTACCTTATATAAAGCTTGCTCCCCTCTTAAAGTTGCTTGTAATGTAGAAGTATATTCTTTATTGGAACGAGATAAACTATTTAATCTTTCTTGTAAAGCAGAAACTTGTGTTGTTATTTTTCTGCTAGAACCTGTAAATTTATTTTGAGCACCATCAGCCGTTGCTAAAGATCTAACGTACGCATTTAATTGTTTATTTGCTCTATTTAAAGCTTCTGTATATCTTTTAGTCTGAGCACTTGCTTTTGAACTAACTGTACGATCTTCACTTGTACTAAGGTTTAAACCTGATCCTTTTACTCTTCTAGTAGCTGCCCTAACCTTATTAAATTTTAAAGCTGCTCTATTTACTGCTTCTTGTTTCTTAAATATATTGGTTAAACTTTTCTCTATATTGTTTAATACTTTTAAAGTAGAAGTAGCACCCTTACTAACTATCTCTATAACTTGTTGATACGGAGTAGCCACAACCTCTGTTTTCTAACTCAACCTATCTTACCTCTGTCTTTTGATTTTTTGCATTTCTTTCTCTTGCTCTTCGTTAAGCACCTGAAAATAAGCTGACCATCCTAATATTTCTTCTACAGTCATTTGACGTATTTCACTTAACGATTTTCCTAACTCCTTTGCAATACCAAACTGAAGCATTAATAAATTATCTTTTCGTAGCTCCTGACTTAATCCTTTGGGTCTAGTGGTTCCTCATCATCTGAGATAACAGCCAACATCAACTTTTGTAGATCAGCATCCTTAACTTCATTCTTTAAAACATCTATTTCACCTAAAGCAAAAAGCCTTTGACCATTTTCATCTTGAGCTTTTGTCATTAAAAGTCTTAAAGCAAACTCATTTGCATCATCAGATCTTGCTCCTTTTTGTGCTCTTTCTCTTTCTGCCATCGTCAAAGGAGTCACCCACATCTCAAATACCGTTCCATCAGATAATTCAACTTCTCTTTTTGTAGCTTCTAAGTTGGCAGCTTTTTTTAAACGATCTATTGCTCTTAATGGTGAGCGTGATGCTCTAGAACTTGATGACATAGTAAAAAATTATATGAAATTATTCTAGCGTAATAAACAATAAAAAACCCTGCTAAAGAGCAGGGTTCTTGGAACATTCCAGCTCCGTTCTTATTATGAACGACTAAAATCGAATGTTGGTACTCCAGCAGGACGGAAATTAACTGTTACTGCTTGTGCATCATCAGGAGTAACACCTAAAGAAGCAGAAGTTAATGTTGCGTCAAAACTAATAAAGCGGCTAAGAGTGTCACTTACTGTTCCACCACTAAATACACGGTCTGTATAAAGTTTGAACGCTGCACCAACTTGTTGACGCTGAAGAACATCTTCAATCATGCGGTTAGAAAGAGAAGCATCTTCATTTGTCATGTAAGCAGTTGCACTACCTGAACCATCACCAAATCCAGCAATGTACTTTCTAAATGGAACGTACTGACCAGGATCACCACCAATTGTAGTTACATCAATTTCAGCTCTTTCAATCTCAAAAGACCACTCACTAACTTGACTAACTGATTCAAAAGCAGAATAAGCAACTTGGAACTCATTAGGAGCTGCTGCTGTTCCAACGTCAGTTAGGTTTACAGCAGAACCACCAGCAGATGCAGATACAATTAACGCTCCTGTTGCTGCTGTGTAAGTAATAACGTAGTAAACAGTTCCAGCAGTTAATCCAGCAGGTAAAGTTCCTGTTCCTGATCCACCTGTAGAGGAATCAACAACACTAAACTTAACTGGATCTCCAACCTTGAGATTCAAGTAAGTCTCAACAACCATTGTCTCAGTACCGATGGTTACATCACCAGTACCAAAGGTTCCTGTTGTTCCTGCTGGTTTGTAATAGAGAGCACCTGATGTGCCAGATAAACAAGTAACGGCCATGAGGCTGCTGTAAAGATTTACATATAGATTAGCGTGTTATTCCTTAACTTAAAACTGTTGCGACAAATGAAGTGTCAATCGTACTCATAAACATAGGTGGAGTCTCTGTACTAGAAAAGCTTGGGCCATCTATTGCACCAACCTTTAAATAAGTTCCTGTAGTGCCTTTGGTCCCATTATTTAAAGTTTCTAATACATCTACAGCCGTATTTACTAAAACTTGATTTCTTGCTGGCCCTTTTCCTTTTTCACTGAAAATTCTAATAATTATTGCTCCTTGAGCGTTATCAACACTAGAACTTAAAGTAGGTTCATTTGTTACTCCAAAAGTTACATTTACCCTTACATATTCAGTCGTACTATTGGCTGGTGCAGCCGTGATATTGTCGAAAAACACAGGAACCGCAGGGTCTAACGCTCCAAAAGCAGTTAGCAATGGGTTTTCTACTTGTGCTCGGATTGATTGGTAATTCATCTGGCTTTAATTCCTACTTTGACTCCACGAACTGTAGCTTTTTTCATTGCACCACCTTTAACGTAAGTTCTATACCAATCTAATTCTGCTGTGATTTGTGATTCACCATCTGCTGAAGAAGTAATATCTCCTCTTAAAGTTGGCCCACTACCATCTCTAATACCTGCTTTAACAACTTTTCCTTTTGGAACACGACCTTTATCTGGTCTAGGGAAATTAGGAGGATTGAATCTTCCTTCTTGTAGATCTAAAGCGTATGGTGCATAAGGTTGAATATTTTCAATCGTAAACTTTGTAGCCCTTCTCATATCAGTTAACTTCGTTGATAATTTTGGAACATTATCAATTGTGTATGGATAGCCTCCTCCTGTCGAACCAGAAGCTCCTCCACCAGCAGGAATGGCTATCCAACTATCTTTAAATGTTCCATCCCATTCTGGCCCTTTTTCTGCTAAATCATTCATTACTTCTACCGCTACGTGACGAGCTAATTCATTAGCAATCTCACCAATCTCACGTGTAAATTTTCTAGCTGGATTTCTTGCCATTACTGTGGCCTCACAATCAATGTATGAAATATAGGCTTATCTCCTCTCGCTGTTTGAATCCTAATGATTTTTGCCTCCCTAGTAGCTCCTGCTTGTGGATATTGAACACGATCTGCCTCAGTCGGATAATAATCTCCTAATTCATTCGCTCCAATAACAATCTTTAAGTCGGTTGCTTGGTATAACCCTTCGTCTTCACTTGAATTAATGTCTAAAATTACTCCTTTAACGCTTACATTTGTATCCGACCCAGTAACAGCTCCTGTTGTTGGGTTATATGTTCTTGGAGTTGTAGTTTTAACAAAAGTTAATGTTTGACCCCATGTATTAAGGACACTTGCTGGTACGTTTCCAAATACATCATCAATTTTTGCCATAATTAACCTCTAGTTACCCGAACTTGATAGCCGCCAGCTCCACCAAGACAATAAGCACCAAGATAGGACTGAAGCCAAGGATAAACGTCAAAAACATTGTTCACGTTGCCAGTAGCAAGACTAGCTTCGTTGTATTTAACCTTTAGTTCACCAAGTTCTACTTCTTTTGCAACGCCTTCTGTGCCACTATTCCCAGTCATTGCATCCGTATCATTAGCTAACGCTCTTGCTAATTCATACTGTGCATACTTGATTTTTGCAGGAATTAAAGTACAGGCAAGCTCAACATCATCAACTTCAAAGTTATTTCTAGGCCATTTTAATGCTTGGCCTTGATCACATCGATCACCATAAAAATTCAAACTATCGATCCAACGAGTAGCAGAAATTAATGCACGATTCTTTTGATCATCTGTTTTGTTTGACCACGTTGAATCATCAGGAGAAGTTTCAAAATAACTATTGGCATCTGCCAAAGTTGCATAGCTATTAGAACTTTCACCTTTCAAAGTGGCATGAATAGTAGCGGCCACGTTTACTTCTCAAACATTGTTTACATTCTAGCGTCATACAAAAGCCCCACTCGAAAGTGAGGCTTTTTTAGTATTTAAACTCTTTTAGAACCGTCATCCCACAGAAAAAGTAAATCTTTTTCGGGTTGAAAGATGCTAATTAAAACATCTTCGAGTCATTCAAGCTCATTCTAAAAAGAATTTAATAGTGATTGCTGGAGAGTACTTTACCCTTTATCCAGCCGCACAAAACCACTATAAATCAAATAGTAGTTGTGTCTAGAGGTGTGTTAACTGTGATCTGAACAGCAGGAATCAAATCAACATCGTAAGTAGCTGCCCACTTGTTTGCAGTAGCTAAATTAGCGTTTGTTGGGTTGTCACCAGCATCAGTCCACTTAGTACCCATTACGTGATACGCAGTGTGGTAGTCAACAGAAAGTACATTCTGCTTACTTAAAATGTTGCGATCAGCTTCAATCCTTAGGTCTTGCTGAACACCTTCCATAATAGTTCCTGCTTTCAATAGATAGCAGTAGTACTCAGTGATATGACCAGCAGTACCAGGAGCAACAGTGTTAACAGCTTCGTCAACGATGACTCTACAGCCAGCAAATTGACCAACTTCTTTAGCACCAATGCCAACGCCACCACCACCCCACTGGATACCTGTTCCAGTAGCAAGAGCAGAAGTAGAGAATGTCAACATTCCTACCTGATATAGGTAGTAAGCAACTGATGGATGAACAACCAATAGATCTGGCTCTTCTCCACGCTCACCCAACTTATTACGAGCTTGAGCAATAGTAGAAGCTGTTAAATAGTTAGCTTCAGCAGCTCCAGATGAAGCAGCTTTAGCAACATCAAGTGCGTTAGCACTAAGAGCAGTACCGAATAAACCAGCAAGTTGTGAGAACAAACGAGCGTTGTTCAACTTGTTGATTGCATCAGCTAACTGATTACGGATAGCCAACATAGGATCTTCGCCAGCAGCCAAGATTGCAATGTCGTCTACAGCGTATGCAAAACCTCTGTGAACGATAGAAGCAATCTGTGTTGCAGTTCCGATCTTCTGTGGTGTTAAGTAACCAGCAGTTGAGGTTCCCCAGTTAGCCGCCCCAGTCATCACCTCTTCAGTTGGTGCAACAGGATTGAACTCAGGAACTTGGATACGTGTACCGCCTTCTTTAGCATCTAGGAAACTGTTTCTTACAACAGCTCCACTTTTTACAAATTGGCTACGCTCTTTAATTGCCTCTTGGACATAGCGAGCCAAATTATTTCTTTTTACGATGTCTGCTAAGAGAACACCGCCAGAGTAATTCTGAAAAGGAGCAGCCATGTGGCCTCTTTAAAATTTACGGTTTACTTTGCCTAAGTCACGGACTTAGAAATAACATCATCAAATCACGGATTTTTAGATGTTACTGAGATGCCTCTTTTTGCAGCACGGCTGCTAAATCAGGGTCTTGATTGGATAATAACATTTGTTGCGTAAGATTGCCCGTTTTCCAAGGGTTATCTTGTCCAGGAGCGACATTAGATGTAGGGCTTGGTTTTGTACCCATACCAGCAGAACTGCTTGCTTTAAAATGATGTTCCCACCCACTTCCAGGGTTCTTTAAATTGTTAACGTAAGTACCTAAATCTTGTTCAACTCCACCATTCAAAATAACAGTTTTACCATCACTGCTCTTCTGCAATTTATCTTGCAACAAAGCTAAAGTTTGACCAGCATTAATCGCTCCAGCATTACTTAAAGCAGATAACGCTGTCGTACGTGTCGCAGCATTTTCCGTAGAACGTTTTAGTTCTGCTATCTCAGTCTTTAAAGTACTAATTTCTTGATCTTTTTCTTGTGCTGTTTTATTAGCATCTTCCCAAAGGGGTTTATACATCCCTTGGTCTTCTAATGCTTTTTTACGATCATCGTAATACTCACCTATTTTACTTTTTGCGTTTTGAAACGCTTTTTCTTTTTCAGCAAGCTGTCCCTTTAAAGCTTCAAATTCAGCTAAAGGAACAGTAGGAACTTCAGGTGTAGCAGGAGCTTTTGGAGTTTCAGAAGCAGCCACGGACTGTTCTTCAGGAGTCACGGACTCCTGCTGAATTACTCTTTCTTCCATGTTTATTCAGTAGTAGTTTTTGGTGTAGTTTTTGGAGCTGTTTTTGCTTTTGGAGCAGGAGTTTCTTTTGGTGGGCAAGCAGGAGGATTTAATTCCTCAAACCTCATTTTTTCAACAGGCATAGATTTTAATGCACTTAATTATTATTCTAGTCTATTAATTGTTTTGAGTTTCATTAGCTGTAGGCAACACTTCTCCTTGTACCAAAATATCTCTAAATTCTTCTCTATCAATAACTTGCTGATCAAATAGTGAGGTTAAAGCTGTTATGTCTTGGCCAATTAGCCTATCAATATCAAAGTCACGACTAATTTTAACTTCAGGTGGTTCTAAACCTAAATAATCAGCCGATAAATTAAACGCTTTTTGCATTTTTTGTTCTAAATCTAATGACACCATCGACAACATAGAGTTTGTATCTACACGGTCTAAACGTCTTGCATCTGCTGATTCTGCTACAAATTTTTGTTGCGATAACGTACTGATACCAAGAGTTGCCATCTGTAATTGTAACTCTTGTATTTCTGCTGCTTGAGCTTCAAATGCACTAGCGGCTGGCTCTACATAATAAACTTTGTTCCCTGGTTGAGTTGCCATTGCATAATTAACACTTATCGCCATATCCTTCGTCTGATCATCCCATCCCTCCATAACCAATAAAGGTTGTGAAGCGACATGCAAACTATGAATTAAATCAGCTTGACGTTGGAAATGAGCCAAATTCAAATAAGCAATATCTAATAACGGTGGCTTGCTTGTCATCGTGTCTGTTTTTCCTGCATAAACAGTTACTAAAGGTATTTCACCTAACGAAAAATCACCTGATTCAACTAATTCATACTCTTGTTCACCAGAAGGAGAGTCGAAATTACCTGCAAACGCATCATCCTCTGTGTACATATCTTTTGTAGTTTCTTTCCTTCTATAAATTTTGTATTGCCCTGGTTCAATTACACGAATCTGATCATATACTTTTTCACCAAATTCTCCATCAGGTACAACTGCTTTTTCTGCAATTCTTACTTGTATTAATTTTCCATAATTAACTTCTCTATCTAATCTCCAACCATAAATATTTGTAGGGTCTATCTCGATCCAATAGGGTCTACGATTCTGTTGCCTTTCTTCAGCAAGACTTATAGCTCCTGTTGGTGCAGGGAAATCAACAAGGGTATTGCTATGTCCATAAGTTAAAGCACAAATTAAACTTCTTCTTGCATACTCATCTAAGTCCGATCCACATCCATCAACATCTTTTACAAATACATCAGTCCAATAAGGATCACCAATCACAGTAATTGGTTTTCTTAAAATTAATCCTGTCGCAGCTCTAATTAGTCTTTGCGTATAAGGAGAAAATACAGCACGGTTAACTCTTGATAAATATGCGTCATAATCTTCTCTCGGTTCTAACGGTAAAAATGCTTGCGAATTATCCCTTAAATATTCAGTTCCTAAGCTAACTGCTTTCATTATTTCCCACGATTTTGTCATGTCTAAAACAGCTCGTGTCTTAGAAAATGGATTATCAGATCCACCTAAATAGGTTTGACTAACAATATTTGTACGCAATGCCCCTGGCATAGAGTATGTCATCTAACTTTTAACCAATACAACATTGTTTATATTCTAAGCTCTATTCTTCTGGTTTCATTACCATTTTGTTTTATTTGCCCAATATGCAGCACTCATCTTTCCTTTTGCAATATTTGCAGCGTGTCTAGCTTTAAATGATTTCCTCCTAGCTTTATCTTTTTCACTTTGTGGGTTTTTTCCTGCACCACTAACGCCTTGTTGCCCAAAACGTATCAACTTAATCTTATCTCCTTCCTTTGCTAAGACTGCATGAGACTTAGTTGCATGACTAGGTGTTCTTTTGGGTTTGTTATACCCACTAAATTTTTCTTTACCTCTTGTAACTGTCATTTTTTCTTCTTTTTAGCTGTTTTTGCTGCTTTTTTAAAGTCTGATGCAGTTGGAGCACCTTTATCTCCAGCTTTTCTCATCTTTTCTCCACTACCAGCCGCAATACGTTTCTTTTTTGCAGCAATATTGGCATATAAACCTTTCTTCTTTGGTCTTCCTTTTTTACTTCCGTAGCTTCCTTTTCCAGTTGGCATGGTTTTAGTAAATTCTGTACCCAGTTTGACCTAAAGTTTCAGGTTTTGCCAAGTTAAATTGTTGTAAACATAGGTAGCCGAAAGCATCAAAAGCGTGATCAACACCAAGATTTTTATTCGGTAAACCTGTGTTTGGTGCATAAGTCAGCGTTCTTAATGACTTTATTAATTCCTTACATCGTGGATGAATATAAGTTCTTCTGATGCTATTTGCATCATATAAAGCAGTATTAACAGCCGTAATCTTATCTCTAATCTTCCACGGTGCTTTTGGTGCAGATACATTAAATCCACTTCTTCGCAATATGCTGTGATCTGTCGCTCCAACACCAGAAGTCTTTCGTGCTCCTCCAGTAGGGTCAGGACAGGCTATAACCCTTCTATCTATTCCGTAACGACGTGTAACCTCTTCAGCAAAATCCCATGTTGTGGCCCCTCCTGTCATAATTATTTCATCGAAAACATATAAAGTATCATCCTTTTTGACTGCACATATCCCTGACATTGGATCTACGTTAAAGTCAACTCCTAACAACAACGGGGCAATACTTATATCTTCTGCAACCGTTGAAATATTGTCATCGCCAAAACTAATTGCAACTAATCCAGTTAAATTTTCAAAACTTGCTTCAAATTCTTGCCTAAATGTACGCTCATCTAATTGGGCTCTGGCTGCTTCAACTTCATCTTTTGGTACGTTTCCCCCCTCAATTGTTGTATAACACCACCTTTTCCACTCTTCTGTAGGATCTTCCTTGCAATAACACCATAAATCATAAAACCAACTAGCTGTCCCATCAGGTGTACTAATAAATAACGCCCAACCTTGCTTATCAGCTAACGCAGGTCTTATAACTTCAAACCATACTTCAGCCCCCATAAAGGCAGCTTCGTCTAATACAACACCTGATAAACTTCGGCCCCTCAATGCCATTGCGTTTTCAGTTCCCTTTAACTCAATTGACGATCCATTAACAAGATCGAGTCTCAAATCTGTCTCATTCTTGGCTTGAATCCATACTTTTGGTACTAACTTCTTTAATGCTTTCCATGCAATATCTTTTGCCATCCTGTAGGTCGGAGCACAATAAAAAAATGTCTCGCCTGGGCTATTGATCGCTCCACGAAGAAGTTCGATACAACTTAAGTAGGATTTACCAAATCTTCGACCTGCTACTAATACTCGAAACCTTTTATCGTTGTTAAATACTTCTCCTTGCGCCCACCTTAAGTTTATTTCTGGTGCAGTTTTTACAGCCATAAGGTATTAATTTTAAGAGATTTTGATAGATACCCCCCTATTCTTACTCCAAAACGCTTGTAAAAGGTTATTATCCTATTAATAACGTTATTTTGAGTTGCGTCCGTGACCGATTCATGTCTTAACAGCTTCGATGCTGAACCCGTACCAGAAACAAAGAAGCCTAGACGAACTGTGGGGAATAAAAGTCCTAGATTAGTTGTGGAGGCTAGACAACAACGACTTTATAGAAGGCAGTTGGAAGGTTTACCAGCTAGACAACTTGTTTTGGATCATGCAAGTAAAGAAGGTGTTTCTGAAGCAACAGGTTGGAGCGATTGGAAACAAGTTAATTCTTGGAATAATGAAGATTGGCAAAAAGATAGAGAAAATATGTTGGCTCGTCTTCAAGCAGCAAGACTTAGACTTTATGAAAAAGCTATACGCAAAGGGCAATTACAAACTGCTGCTCAAGTTCTAGATTCTATCGGCAAAGTAATAGGTGAAAGCGTTGAACACGTAAGTATTCAAGCTCCTGAGCTATCTATAAAAGTCGAATCTAAACAAGATCTATCATAATCTAAAATACCCACGTACAACTTAGTCTCGGATATATATTTCGGGTACCCCGCCCATTGATTCCATACGTCTACTTTTCCTACATAACCCCTACTTTTTAGTAGACGTATAACTAGGTTTTTGGTAGACGTATTTAATTAAGGCGTCGATACGTCTACTTTTTGTTGCCGATTCTGAGTAATAAAATAATCTGATAGAAAAAATAATTTTTAAAATTAATTTGGTTAGGTGGTTTACTTTCTTACCATAATCATATAGAATACAGTTGATGCAGAGATAGTATCAAAACATCAAAACAAGAACCTTGAAAACTAAAGTATTCTGTCTCATTTTCTCAGCTCCAGCAGTTGAGAAACTAGGACACCAGCAGCACCACAGCTCTTGCAGCCTCTGGAGCAGCTTAAACGAATACAAACAAAAACAAACTTTTCTCCTATCTCATTATGGACACGACAGAGTACAGAGCGACAGTAAAGACGCAAGGGAAAGATGACGAAGCAAGTTTAGAGATCTCACAAGACCTCAACGAGTTTGACTTAGAAAATTCTTTCTTGAGAGTCGTGATTAATTCGACAAGCGGTTCATATCATTATGAAGACGCCATCAAAATTGATTTCACCGAAGCTCTTAAAAAGTTAGCTAGACAAAATCCTGCCAACTATCAAAAGTTAGTAGCGATAGTCAAGCGATACGATCCAGCAGAGTTAGAAGATCTTGATAAAGATCTTGTAGAGATGCGGATCGGTTGAACTTTTAAAATCCCTAGCTAGTCACTAGGGATAATTTTCTTTTTTCTCATTATGTCACGAACCAAAATCAAACAACTTGGAGCCAATCGGCAGGAGATCCACTTATCAGACGGAAAAACTATTTTACTTGTCAGCTATGAAACAGTAGTTGCAGCTCGTCTATCCAATTACGATTATGTGAGAACTTCTACCAATCACAGTAGAACAACTCAAAAACATATTACGCAATGGCTTGAAGGAGTAGCAGCAGAAAAAAAAGATCAAACTTTTTTTGACGAACTTTTACCATTGGTAGGTTGAAATTATGCCATTAACTGCAACTAAATTTTCTATAGAAGAACTTGAATTTCTAAGGGAAGTTTTATCTTTTTACATAGAAGAAACAAACCATTTTTATAAAGATGGCCCAGAAAGAGAAAAAAATACACGTGCGAGAATCTTGCACAATGCTTTTTTTGCTCTTGAAAATAACAATGTAACTTCTATCGAACTTTTAAAATGACTTCCACAGTTTACGAACCAAAAAGCGAGCTGATCATCATCGAGCATCTGGACGAAGGGCACGAAATCGAAATTACAAGATTTCAGATTTTGCAGCTTATGTACGTTTTATACTCTGACCATTTACAGGTCAGAGGTGGAACGCCTACGGGATTTTTTAACAAGCATCTTTCCAATAAAAGGAAATCAAAAAAATTCTGGCGTGAGTTTTTTGCTCCTTATCTTTCAGAAATTTTTCCTAGAGAAATCCCTGAAAGAATCCAAGACAAATTAACTTTAATGAAAATTGGAATTAATTAAAAAGTAAGTTAAAATAAAAGGTTCAGAAAATTTCTGAACTTTTTTTTTTCTCAAAATTTTTTTCTGAAAAAAAAAAAAAAAAAAAAAAAAAAAATAGCTAGGGGTGAGGCAGGTTAGGAGGCAGTAAGCTTATGAATGGCTTTTTTCATGAATGGAATTTTTTAAGTTCTAGGCGGGTTAACATTAATTTTTGAAATAGAAATTTATTTTTTTCTTTTAATTCGTCATTAAGGATGTAATCCCAATCAGTCTGTTGAATGTCATTTAAGGAATTGAATGGCGTTAAGCGTTCTGGGGAGTTAGTCATGAATGTTTTTTTACGTTCTAGCTCTAACTTTAAAGCTTCGGTTCCGTGGTCATGAATGAATTGCTTAAGTTTTGACACTTTACTTGTTAATTTGACAGTATCAGGTTATCATATGATTATTAATTTATGAATCCAATTTATGAAACTTCTAACAGAGTCACTTAAAAAGAAAATTCCACCTTTATACGCTCAAGACGGTAAAGGCGATAACGCTACTGTCTACGCTAAGTTTTTTTGCCCTTGGAATAATTGGACGTGGTACGTTACAGAATACGATCCAAAAACAAACAACTGTTTTGGATATGTTGAAGGTGATTTCCCAGAATTTGGAGAATTTTCAGTAGCAGAACTGGAAGCAGTTAAACATCCTCAATTAATGCTAGGCATTGAAAGAGAAATTCACTTTGAGCCAATCAAGCTCAGAGATATATCTGGGGTTAAATAATGACTCCATTAAAATATATAATTCTTGACGCTATCAAGAAAGAAGATTCTTATAACCCTAATTGGACTGAAATTCAGTCCTTTAGGTGGTTATTAGAAACTGCCTTACGTTCCAAAAGCTATGACTATGAAAGATATGGAGCGATATATGCCTTAAAAGAATTTTTTATGGGTATTGGCATCCATATTCCAATCTGGACTGAAGAAATAAAAAGTTTAGGGTATAACGAAAAAACATATTGGGAAAATTTAGCTTTAACCGTATTAAGTGAGGTCGATTAATGCAATTTCATTCTTTCTTTTTACCTGACTTTTGGGGATCTTCTTTAGTGAATAATGATTATTCAGGTTTAGAACTTGAAGATGAAAGTAAATTAAATTTATTTATTGAGCATTGGCAAGACGACCTTGATTTTAGTGTTATAGACGTTCCAAGTGATGAAAACGCATATATAGAAAGTCATTTTATGACTTATCACGATGCTAAACAATTTGGAGTTTTAGCTTGTGATTGTTGGGAGTACAAAATTCTAATTAAACCTAATTCACCTTTACTTTCTAATTAATTATGTACTTTGATCGTTTTGACATTTACGAAGCTTATCATCTTTGGTTTACTCAATTCTATTCAGGTTTTGATAATAACTACATAAGAAGATGTCGTATGGAAGAAAAATTTAAGTTCCGTCCTAGCTTATGTCATAGCTATGAAAATCTTTCAGAGAATGGGCAATATATATTTGATCAGTTAGAAGAAGAACAGTATATATCTAGGAGCTACTAATTATGAATTTTAATGTTTCCATTAACTGCGATAATGCAGCTTTTGACGATGATCTTACAGGTATCGAAATTTGTAGGATCTTAGGATCTATTTCAGATAAATTACAGGACATAGGATATATCGAACCACAAGAAAATATGAAAGGCCGTATTAGAGATATGAACGGTAATACTGTTGGAGAATGGAAGTTTACGCAATGAAGTATCTTTATGAACCAAATAAATTTGAGATTAATGCAATTATCTCTGAAATTTATAACGATGCTCAAGATGAAGACGGTTTTACTGTTAAAACTGTTAAAAAGAAAGATATTAAAGATGAATTATTAGCTAATTATTCTGACGTTGACCCAAACGATCCAGAAAGAAGAATACCTGCAATTACTGAAAGAACTGCTTATAGGTGGATTCGATATAACGAAAGGGATTTTGGTAAAACTGATCCTACTTCTAGAGAATGTAAAACTGGTAAAACTACTTCTAAATTGATTGATGAGATTAATAATGAAATGGAGCAAGTCATTGATGATAAAGGTGACTTGCCTTCTAAAATTCCTCGAATTAAGGAATTAACTGAACTTTTACAAAAACTTAAAAAACTACAAAAATCCTAATCTGACATTTTGACATGACAAAAATTGTTAAAAAAAGACAACCATCCAAACAAAAACAAGCTGATCAAGTCCTTTCAGATTGCAATGATAAATGTTGGGACTTGTTTGATGCTATTCATTCAATGGCAACCGCACTAGCTCAAAAAAAGTCTGATCAGACTTTTGATGAATCGATGGATCTTGCCAAAATGGTGGTTCAATTAGCTCATCGAATTGTTGAAACTGATAGAGAACATGAAAAATCTCTAAAAATTGCCAAAAAATTTATGCTTGCTAACCCTGAACTTTGTAACTGCGATGACTAATTCTATTAAAAAAATTGAAAACCCTAATTTCTATCTCGCTTTCTCTGAACGCTCTGGTAGAAATCCTATCGACAATTCTCAACTCACCTTAGTTGTAGGTGGTGATTACGATTGGTTGTTTTATCACGATCCAAATTACCCTGACGATATGGAAATTTACCAATATCCTTTATCAATCTGTGCAGAATGTTATACAGAATGTTCTGTTGAAGAATTTAACGATCCAAAACAAAGAGATGAAATTATTAATAAGTTAGAAATTGGTATTGATGCAGAAATTGAAGACTTTTATACTACTGAACCACCTTTATCTGCTGATGAAAGATGGCAACAAGCTTACGATCAGAAAATGGAGCTTAAATCATGAGTACCAAAAAACAATTTCAATTGACTCTTAAAGGTGAAAACGATAAATCGAACCTTTGTGAACTTTTAATTAGAGAATTATCTTCATGGTTTGAGTTCTATGAAGGTAATGATAAAGAGATAGTTTTACTGGAAAATTACACCGTTTTTCAATTGTTAAAACAAATGGATTGGCCTTTAGATTTTGAAATAGAACTAATAAATAAAGCTAAAAAAAAGGTTGCAGCACTTAAAAAAAAAGAAAAACCATCGATCCACGAATCAATTAAACAATTCTTTGTTTTCTACGAAAATTACTCTACAAGAGATGATATTGATGAAGCATTGCATTTAGGAAATATTGATGAAGATCATCCTTATTTTGATGATCTTAAAGCATTTGAAACTGTTAAAACTTTTCTAGAAGAAGCTTATGAAATAGCTTTTGGAGATGAGGCAATTAATAGAGATTTTTCTCCAGAAGAAGTTATTAAAGAACTTAAAAGTTTCTCTGATAAAGCTCTTAAATATGATGAAGGTGAATACTAATGAACAATGATACCTTAGACAAACTAGAAATAGTTTTAGATGTTCTCTGCGAATTAGCAGATAGACAAATTACTGTCTTCTTGCCTACGAACCAAGAAGAACAAATTCCTTATATCAAACAAGAAATTATTAAAACTTTGGAGATGATTTAATCATGCCTTTTTATAAAGTACGTGCTTCCTCTATGGAGCAATTTGAAGCCATTATTGAAGCTAAAGATGAAGATGAAGCTTATCAAATTGGTAAAGAAGATGGTGGGCTTTTTGATTCGGTCGATAGATGGAATGGAGATTGGGAGGTCGATCCAGAAATTAAACAATGTACTGAAGATGGAGATGACTTATGAACATCGAACAAGCTATTGAAAAATGGTTAGAACTTTGTCCTTGCGACAATTGGTCTATCCAAGATGAACATCACCCAACCATGGGTGATATAAAATTAATTAAACTTTATCCTGAAAAAATTGAACTTGCTGCGATCCAAGCAAAAAGATTAGACGATTGGTTGTTTCAGGATTATGAAGAATAACTATGGCTAAAAAACTAATTAAATTTGAATTTACTGAAAAGGAAGCAGCCTATCTTTATGAAGAAATTCATAGGATAGAAGGTTATGTAGGTATTTTAGGTTTAGAAGAAGAGTGCGAACCGTGGATTATATGCAATAAATTCTGTAAGCAGTATAAAAATCAAATTAAGCCAACATAGCTTTAAATTGATTTAATCGTTCCTCGAATAATATTCTTCCTCCAGCTAGTTCTAGGGTATTGAGTTCTACAACTTGATACCCATTTTCTCTGGCAATTACTATTAATCCCATTGCTGGTTTTATTCCTGTTTGTTGCTCCAGACCCCAAGCATAAGAACTTAATTGCAATCGATAATTATCTAGCCAAGCATCTGGTTTTGGTTTTGATGATCCACTTGTTTTGAAATCTAATATACATAGGTTTCCATTCTTTTTATAGTCAATCAATGCGTCCGACTGACCAGCAAAACCTATCGGATGATGAATGGAAAATTCACTAGCATGAATGGCCGCTACGTTTTCTTCTATCCAATCGGCCAATACTGTCGCATATTTTCTAGCTGTCCAATGGACTTTATTCTGTCTACTTTTTGCAGTCTGGATGCACTTTTTCGTGATCGCTTTTGGGCCTCTTGCCAATCCATCATCGTAGATTCTCCAATTGTTCTTTGCATTGCAAATGTTGATGTTGATTTTTGATGCAACCTTGAGGATGTATTCGCAATTTTCATGAGTAATCGTTCCTCGGTTACAGGCAATTTCTAAATCTTCGGCACTCCCTGGCTTTGACTTCCACTTTTCTAGTGCTCGTCTTTTAGCTTCAGGTTCCGTATTACTTAGAATGGTAGTAACACTGTAATAACTATTTCCTTCATCATCTGTATATATACGAAAATCTCCAGAATCATCTCTTTCCAATGAGCTAGATCGTAGTGAAGCTAAGGCATCTTGCCTTACTTCTACAGGTGGCTTACTATTAACATCTATTACTAATGACATAAATAGTTATACCTTTCCATAATGAAAATAACATGAATGGCCTTTTTTGTCATTAAATATTTGTCGAGCTTGAATTGCTGCCTCTTTTGTTTCAAACGTACCAATATATATATTGCTGCCTTTGTCAGACCCATCTACTCTCCATTTATTTTCAACTGTCTGCCTAATACCTGAAAGTCCAGAACAATTATTTTGATATATTTTCTTTTTTTTATTATTTTCAACAGTTGTTAATAACTGTAGATTTTTTATTGAATTATCCAAAGTATTATTATTTATATGATCTACGTCTAATGGATAAGGATCTTCTTTGTAATATATATACCAAGCCAATCTTTGAGCAGCATATTGATTTCCGTTGATTCCTATATATATATATATATTTGAATGGCTTTTTTTTCGGGAGCCTTTAACTAAATCACCTTTCTTTATTCTGTTATTTGGAATATCAATTTTCCAGTAAAATTCACCTTTTATCGGATCGTAATCTAGGCGTTCCAATAAGATTTCTATTGGTGGTAAATGTTTTTTTGGGAATTTTTTTTTCAAAATATTTCAGAACTCTTCTGGGGTTCTATATCTTTTAGCCTTTTCCTTTAACCCATCAATCTGCTTCGCTATGCCATGAAGATAACCTAGATCTTCCATCTTTGTATTTATGCCTTCCAATGAAGAGCTATGGATTGATACACCTAGAGCACCAGTTTGGTTAAGGCTATAAGCAAGATCTTCAAGTGATTTAGCTATCCTGTCTAAATGAGAAAGCAATTGTTCTGTTTGTTCTGGAGTCATAGTTCTTTCTTCCAAAGAATAGATGCGGTTGGATACGTTGATTTAATTTTGTTGAAGGCTTCTTCCTTGCTAACACCCCAAGCTCTTATCTTGACTCCTTGTTTCTTTGGTTCGCAAACCCAAAATAAATGAAGCTTTGGTACTGGCTTTGGATTACTAGCAGTAGCAGCAGTGAAATAAGTCATAGTGAATGGAAAAATAGTGGGTTTACTGTGAAATTAACTTGTAGAGAACATTATGAAGCGGCTTCTCTACTGCACTACACAACTCTTTACTGTTTCCTTTGATCCGAGTGGTCGAGACTCGAAAACACCTCTGCCGTAAATGTTAATCGTCAAGAAACGAGCAGTTAATTTTTCTTAAGGCATTAACTACTTAAGTCAATAAACCCACTACGAATCTAGGAGTCTCCTTCAGGATTGAATGGATCTCCGTTACCAATTAATACAGTTATATCAAATCCATTATCTTCTAACTGTTCCCACTCTTCTTCTACAAGAGCAACATTAAATCCTTCTTCACGATCCATGATGTTAAATGTGTATTTAGTTACTCCATCTACAACTTTATGTAAAGTGCAACTAAAATCAGAAGTCAAACCAATACCTTTACGATATTTTTTTAAACCTGTTTCTCTTTTAATTTGTTTGAAGATACTTGGCTGGCTAACTTCAAACACTTGAATGGTTTTTTTCTCAATATTATATATAGGCCAAACATAACAATGTACGGCTGGACTATCAGAGATATTAGCCTTTAAGCCCTGTTTAACATTGTCATATAGGCACTTTGTTCTCCTGAAAGTACCACCCATTTCTTGATGAATTTCTTCATCACTTGGAGGGTTTTCGTCAACTAATGGAAACCTGAATGGCCTTTTGGTTCCATCGTCAATTGATTCACCAAATACTTGCCAATATTCAAGAGGATCTTCATCTATAAATATAAATTCAACCTCCTCATTGTTTTCAATTTGATTAGGTCGAAAGTAACGATCATTACCTGATCCTCCTTCTGGAGCATCAAGAGATTTTTGATACTCTTTTTCGGCTGTTGCTGAAAATTTCATGTTGTTTTTTGCAGTTAGTAAGTTTAAAGTTAAACTGGCTGTTAATCGTACAAATTAATTTTTGTACCTGATTATCCTAACACAGGCTTGATGAAGTGTCATCTAAGCTATGCTAAAAAACACCCCCAACCAAATTAATGGTCAGGGGTGCATACTGTTCTTGTAATTCATTGTAGATGTCAAACTTAAATCTTGCAAATTTCTTAGTTGAAGGGCTTGTTTACGCTCCAATATATAAGAAGAACGCAACTATGATTTCAGGCCGTAAGGCTACAGGTAAAAATCCATTAGAAGATAGTTGGGATAGGGACTTTGGCCCTGCTGATGTTGAACTTGCTCTTCGTAAAAATCCTAACTTACAAGCTGTTGGAATATATACAGGTATTCGTGGTAAAGGAATTGTAATTTTAGATGTTGATGGAGATCTAAAAGGCTTACAAAAACAGTGGGGTCATACTTTAAAGGGTGCTCCAAAGATTACTAGCACTAAGAAAAATGCTGCTAAGTATCTTTTTAGAATCCCTGAAAACCTTTGGAGTGAAGTCAAAGGTCATGGACTTAGAAAAGATGAAGGGTCTGAATATGAAATCTTATGGGATAGAAGACAAGGTTTAATTCTTGGTGCTTATCCAGGTCATGAACGTACTAATACTCCAGCAGGTCTTTACACACTTGACGGTGACTTAAGGAATATCCCAGAAGCTCCTGCTTGGCTTATAGCTGAGATGAAAGCTCCTCCAAAAGTAACGACCCAAAATAGAAAGGATCTTGATTTTTCAGATAGAACTGATGATGAGATAGCTCAAATTATTGGTGACTGCTTACAGGTCATTAGTCACAAGGGTCAAGGCAATAGAGATCATTGGATTCAGATCGGAATGTGTATTCATTCCGTCTTACCAAATGAGATGGGTTTAGCTCTTTGGTCACACTGGTCGAGCCAAGACAATGAATACGCTAAAGATTGGGAGGACTCTGACGATCATCACACGCCTTGTACAACGCCTTGGTACTCGTTCAAAGGCTCTGGAGTTGGTTTAGGTACTTTGATCTGGTTAGCGGATAAAGAAGACCCACAGAGGCATAGGTTTCAACCAGACATCGCTGCAATCGTTAAGGAGGCTGAAGAGAAGAAGATTCAAGAAACACGCTTATCTACGCTTCCCTTTGAGGAAACGATGAAACGTGCCAATAAGATTCTTGATTTGCCTAATCCAGCAGAAGTTAATTACAAGCTAAATACTCTTTCCTTACAGGCTGGTTATAGAGATCAAGCAGCTTTAGAAAAAATTATTGTCGATAACCTTCAATACGAAAATCAAACAGGGATGTTCTCTGTTAAAGAGTTGATGGATATGAATCTTAAACGTGAATATTTAATACCTGATATTTTACCTAGCCCTTCAGTTGTTTTGATCTATGGAGCTGGAGGTGATGGAAAATCTATGTCTGCTTGGTCTTTAGCAAAACATATTGCTACTGGATCTCCCTTTTATGTTCGTGGAAATCTTTTACCAGTAGAACAAGGCAAAGTTCTTTTATTGAATGGCGATCAACCGTTAACTCAACTCAAAGAACAACTAGAAGAGGTTGATTATCCGATAGATGACAACACCCAGATCTTTACTGATTGGCAGCTTCAACGCTATGCCCAATTTGTAAAGGTTATGAAGCAACACGAACCAAAGCTAGTTGTTATCGACTCCTTGATTGGTTGTAGTGGAGGTAAGGCATTTGATGAAAACAAATCTGATTTTGCAACTCCTCTTTATTGGCTAACTAGAAATAATGGCAATTTGTTCCCTAAAACAACAATCGTTATTGTTCATCACGCTAATAAGAACGGTGGATTTAGAGGTACTTCTGCTATTCGTGATGCTGTTGATGAGGTTTGGTCACTTACAAAACCAACAGAAGAAGAAGCTCAAAGGGTTGGGCAATTCAGCAGGTTAATCACGATTCAAAAGTCAAGATCAGGAAGAGAAGGCTCTCAACTGATTATGAGAATGGAAGAAGATTTAAGTTTTACCATTGCAGATCACACTCCAGAAGTAGAAAACGATCCAGCTCCAACTTCCGTTACAGGAAGAGTTCTTCAAAGATTGAGAGTTGTACATCCAGCTACACGTACTGCTAGTGAATTAGTTGACGATCCAATACTCAATGGAAAACCAGCAGCTATTAGAAAATCAGTTCAAAGACTTCATAAGAGAGGTTTGATAGAAGTTGAATCTAACGAACCAATAAGATATAAAGCTGTTCTCGCGCGGGGAGAGGTTGAGAAAAGTGTCCCATCAGGGGTAAAACCTAGTGTTGGAACGGGATCTGGTATAGGACACATGGATAGGACAAATGAAAAGTGTCCTATTGGTTCGTCGGATAGGACACAATAAAAGTGTCCCATAGGGTTGTCCTATCGATAAACACAGACAGTGACTATGTTTTTGGTTCGTAGGACACATTTTGATATATCCCCGCGCGTAAGCCTTCCTATTTAATAGTTCTATGCTATACTCATAGAAGAATTACTTAAGAGTACAAATGTCTGACGTTTATGAGATCTACGATTACAAATGGGACTCCGAAACTGAAATAATGTACATCGAAGCAGAAGTCTCTGACTCAATTCTTGCTTGTCGTGCTACACAATACGAGCCAGAACAATGGACTCATGGAAGGTGCTACGCAGAGATCTTATGGCCTGATGATGATTTAGTTCCTGCTGAAGCTGAAGGCAAAGAATCTTTACTTGCTTACTGCAATCACACTCCTAGCATCGAATGGACTTTGATTCCTTTGGATAATTCGATAGAAGAGGCTCAATTATGTGATGTTCTTTCCTAATCGGCTAGTATCTTTCTATAATCAGGTAAAACTAAAATGAAAGATAAAACTAATTACCCTGGTAAAAGTAGAAAACATATCAACATACTTCTAGAACCTCACCGTGGAGAACTGTTATCTGAGTACGTCAAAAAAGTAGATAAGAAAAGATCTGATGTCTTAAGAGAAATTATTTACAGCTTCCTTTGTCAAGAATATGGCCCTGAAATATATTCTGAAGCTGTTGCTAAAGATCAATCAGAGTGGGAGCAAGTAATACAAAACAGAACAGATGGAAGAGCTTTATCTAAAATGATACGAACCACGCAAGCTCATAAAAAGGATGAAGAGCCTTCTTGATTTTATTGGTTCGCCTTTCGTTTATAGAAGTCCTAAGCCTTATGAAGGATTTGCCAGATTTCTTGAAATGCTTCCTTCTAGAGAATTAAAATCTTTAGCTGAAACTCAAGCCCATTACAGCAAGAAAAAACTTGTTCAACTCTATTTACTAAAAAGCAACTATGACCGTCAGTGCAACAGCTCCAAAATACAAACTAAATGATCAAGTCAATAAAAAAAGAAACACAGGAGTTTTTTTAGCAACAGGAACTGCTGTTGGAACGATCATAAAAATCATTGAAAAACACAATGCAAGAGGTCGTATTTGTTATTACTACGGTGTGAAATGGCTTGACGGTAGAACGTCAGAACACGCTCAACATATACTCGTTCCAGCTCCATAATGATCAATAAAATTCAAGCAGACTGTCCTAAATGTGGGAACACTAGGACTAGAGTTGTATGCACTAAGCGTACCAATGACAAACTTACAATTAGACGCAGGAATTGTATTGCCTGTGGTCATCGTTGGTACTCTGTTCAATACCCAGAAGTTCCTGTTTCAGATCACGAAATAAAGTGGATAGGGACAGGAAGTAACGCTACATTTCAGAAGTCTGCATAGACAACAAAACCTCTTGCACTGGGGATCGGATGCAAGAGGTTCTGTCTTCTCTCAATGGAGCTAGTCTCAACTCCAGTCTCATTCTAGCTTTAATATTTTTTTCAGCAAATTAGGCTTTTTTTCATCTTTTTTTTTTTGACTCTTTAATATTTTTGCTTGTAAATTAGACATCCTCATTAAACATTCAGAAATAAAAATACTCTGTTGATGATTACGTCTTGCTATCTCCTCTGCATATCTTCTTATGCCTTCAATATCATCAGTTGCTCTGATGGTTCGTATCTCTTTCTCTAATTGAAGTTCTTCTTCAAGAGTAGGAGGTTGAGCTAATTCAAAGACAAAAGAAAGATCAAGAGGAATTTCTGCTTCGCTCATTGTTTTTCTCTATATGTAGCAATAATTCTTGCCACTTTCCATGCCTAGCTTGTTGCCTTCTTAGTTCTTTGCAATGAGAGCAATCACACAATTCCGTCAAAGCTGTCAAGATCTGCTCCTTTAGCTGCTAATCCAGTATATAAACCATGTTGAGGATGATCATATCTATGTCTGCCGTCAAGGATGTACCAGCGTTCCATATTTAATACTCTTTGACGATCCTCTTCTAACCAATCTGTCTTATACATACTCATTGAAGTTTTAGCGTTCGATTAGGCCATAGTCTAGCTTCTATAAAGTCAACGTCTTCTGAAGTAAGACTGTTGTTACTTTGTTCTGTAGCTGATTCAAGTACCCAGAGAGTAAAGCGTTTTCCTCGCTCGCTGTTGAAGAATAATTTTTTCATTGGTAATTTTCATAAAACTGGTTAAAATATTTTTGTACTTCACCCCCAACAGCAAGCATTATCATTTTGGTTATTGGATAGCTATTAAACCCTTAGTTTCGTAGAGGACGCTAGGGGTTTTTTAGTCTTTGGCTTTGTGATAAACCTCTACATAGGCTTCGCATTTAGGACAAGAAAGAAATGAAATAAAATCGTATTCATCAGAAGGAAAAGGAAGTTCAGAATCACTGCCCCAAATCAATTCAGTTTTACAGTGCCAACAATTCATTGCCCTCTCCAATTTCTTGGTCTAACTGAATCAAGCCTTACTAATTCTTTGTCTATGGCATTAAGACGATGGAAAATCTCACGGATGTCGCCTTGCCTTTTATTAGACCTGTTGCCTAAAACCATCAGCAACGCTGACACCATAGCACCAATTAAAGCAGCAACAATTTCAGACATTTACGTTAGGCCATGTTCCTTGCTGGATCTTAATCCATTGCTTCTGAGCCTCTATAAGATCAGGCTTTGATGTATCTGGATCGTTAAGGACACTCCATATTTCAATTCTGTTGTTTATAGATTCAATTGTTATGCCATGAGCTTCGGCTATTACTTCCTTTTGTGCCTGAGAAAGGAATTTCATTACTTTTAAGCCATTTATGTCTAATGTAGTTATGTTTTCTAGTTTTTCCGCATGGCCGAAACAAAAGCAGACGATCCAAAAAAGAAAAATCCTCTGCAAAAACTAAAGGAGGGCTTGGATGATAAAGAAGAACAACTTCAAGTCTTGTCTACATTTGTACGTTTGGGAGTTGTTGTTTGGAGTGGATTTATATTGACTTTAAATTACGTTACGATTCCTGGTCTAGGTGAACAGGAACGTATAGATCCGACTTTTATTGCATCTGTTTTCACTGGTGCGTTAGCAAGTTTTGGACTTGAGACAGCAAAAAAGAGAGGTGATGGAACGTATAAAGCCGATGAAGAAAAGAAAAAAGCAGAAGCAGCAGGGTTTAGCAATGGTGTTCCTTATACCATTATCAAGGTTGAGACTCCTATAAAGTTAGTACCAGATAAACCACGCATTGATCCTATTTCTGGCAAGGAAGTAGATCCACAAACAGGCAAGCTTACATGAAACACTTTCTAATTCTTTTGTTGTTAGCAGCACCAGCTAACGCAGACATCTCTATCAAACACACAGCCAGCACAAGCTTGAGTGTTGGAGGAGCACAGGTTCAAGCTGTCAGAGTTCCAAGTTCGTATTCTGTCTCTGGAAATAATATGAAAGTCACGACTGGTGAGCACTTTGCAAAACTAACAGCTCCTACTGCTACAGCAGCAGCGATTCTTGATGTCGGTGCTATGGAAGTTAATACAGTTGGATCTGCGTTCTCATACTCAGAATCGTATTTACAAGGGGATGCTATTCCTGCTATCGGATCAGGTATAGATGTTACGACTGGAGTTGTTGCTGACATGCCTGCTTTTGGTGATTCAACAGTTGTCTCAGGGGGAGTAGCTGGAAATTTACAGGGTACTGTTACAAGTGCTGGTTTAGTTACCGTCCAAGCAGGAGGAGCTGGTACAACTGGGGTCGCTCAATATACATCAGAGATTACCGTTAAATAATACTTAATGAGTAAAATATATAAGTTATTACTGCTTATATCCTTTGCAGGGACTAGCGTTTCTGCTGTTCCCGTCGTCCCCACGTTCTCAACTGGTACTCTAAACAGCAGACAAGAAACTAAAACTGTAGTAACTGAAACCATAACTTCGGTAGATCATCGATCAGGCTATGAATATGTAGTGTCTGGGCATAATATCGAGCCACTAAATACAAACACTATTTCACCTAAAGCTGTACTAAGTACACCTCAAACAATTGATAACATTACATTCACATGGACATCAGTAGATGTAACACCAGCGAACAAACCCGACTGGGGAATAAAAACGGCTGGCAACGCTTTTTCTTTTACAGAAAGTCTAGCCCAACCTGGACTCCAAAATGTAACAACAATAAACCGAACTACTACAACAGACTCTGTAGTGGAATCGGTATCTGTCTTTACTCAATA
>Ga0209503_10000421_pt1 | contig 27269 bp, 21 predicted proteins | sample SouAtlMetagenome_2_FD_187448 | JGI IMG/M metagenome (GOLD analysis project Ga0209503, IMG submission 187448) | Marine eukaryotic phytoplankton communities from Atlantic Ocean - South Atlantic ANT15 Metagenome (SPAdes) (version 2) | ecosystem: Environmental > Aquatic > Marine > Oceanic | place... | reverse complement strand
AAATAAGGTACTGACCATGAAGGAGCGTCTCTGAATTTGTCTACACATCTTGGATCAAATATTTTACCAAGACCTATTGTCTTATAACCATTACTTTTAAAAAACTGAGGGATAGTAACAATATCAGGTACCATATCACGCATTTTAGTTTTAAGATCCCAAACTTTTGTATAATCGGGTCGCTTCCCTGTCATTATACTAGCTCTTGCAGGGCCACAAATGGCTTGTTGTGTGTGGTTGTTTAAAAATATTGTTGCACTTTCTGATAAGAGATCTAAATTTGGTGTCAATGCAATTTGATCTCCGTATGCACCAATGGTTGGCTTTAAATCATCAACTGCTATGAATAAAATATTTGGCTTATCATTCAATTTACCCTGCGATGTACAAGTGATTGAATAAAAAATTAATATTAATTTAAGAAAGTACTTAAACATTTGACATTGTTTACATCAAAACTAATGCTTTTAAACAAATGTTACAATATAAAATACATCATAAAAAATAATAATAATTACATAAGTTGGACTTTAATAATCACTGATGTTAGATAAAATTGTATTTTTAAAAAAAAAAATGAAATGCCCCGCAGAATAATTTACAAAATCTTTCTTTTTACTAATATTTTAATTTTAGGCTGCAAAGAAGATGAAAAAAAATTATTTAACTCAAAACCTTTAATAGAGGGAATGGTTTGGATTGAAGGAGGTGTTTTTGAAATGGGAGCTTCAGAAAATGATCGGATGGCCCTTCCGCACGAAAAGCCAAAACATAATGTCAAAGTAGATGGTTTTTACATGGACGAGACTGAGGTTACAAATAAACAGTTTAGTGAATTTGTTAATGCAACTGGTTATATAACCACTGCTGAAAGACCAGTAGATTGGAATATTATAAAATTACAACTCCCCCCTGGAACTCCAAAGCCACATGATTCTATTTTAATGCCTGGCTCATTATTATTTAAAAAAACAGCCGAATCTGTTTCAAATTTATATGATTTTTCGCAATGGTGGAAGTGGAGTATTGGTGCTAATTGGAAAGAACCCGAAGGAAAAGGAAGTGATATTAAAAATAAAGAAAATTATCCAGTAGTTCATGTCTCATATGAAGATGCTATGGAGTATTGTAAATGGTCAGGAAAAAGATTACCAACTGAAGCTGAGTGGGAATACGCAGCGCGAGGAGGAAAAAAAAATAAAATATATTTTTGGGGAAATCTATCAAACTCACTATATCAATATATAAATAGTTGGGAAGGTGAATTCCCTGTTGAAAATACTGTTAAAGATGGATTCGAAAAAAGTGCTCCCGTAAAGTCGTTTCCTCCAAATAATTATGGTCTGTATGAAATATCAGGAAATGTTTGGGAATGGACCAATGATTGGTATAATATTAATTATTACAATTATTGTAAAAAAAATGATATAACTGACAACCCAATCGGGGCTGAAAAAGCTTATAATCCAAATAACCCATACATTGAAGAGAAAATTATGCGTGGAGGATCATTTTTGTGCAATGCTTCATATTGTGCCAGTTACAGGGTCTCTTCAAGAATGGCCACAGACCCAAACACTTCTTTGGAACATTTAGGTTTTAGAACAGTAAAAGTTGAAAATAATTGAATATTTTTATGATATGTTTTTTTAAAGTTATAAAACTTCAATCTTTATGAGATTAATAATATTTTTAATTCTAGTCCCTTTAATTGTAAATAGTCAGTCTATTAGAATAAATGAAGTTGTATCGTCAAATTCAATTTATTTTGATGAAGATGGAGATAGCCCAGATTGGATTGAACTGTATAATTACGGAAATCAAACTATTTCTCTAGAGAATTGGACAATTTCTGATAATACCGAAAATCCTGAAATGTGGGCTTTCCCTCAGATTAGTTTAAACCCTGAAGAATATCTATTAATTTGGGCATCAGGAAAAAATCGTTCACAAATATCCTACTCAAGGACTCATATTAACCAAGGTGATATATTTAAATATATTATTCCAAATTCAGAGCCTAATTCAGACTGGAAAAACACAAACTTTAATGACAGTAATTGGTTTGATGGAGCTACTGGTTTTGGTTATGCTGATGGTGATGACACAACAATACTCCCAAATGGAACTTTATCAGTTTACATGCGTAAAAACTTTACTATTTCTGATTTAGAAAACATGACTTCTTTTATTCTTGATATTGATTACGATGATGGATTTGTTGCCTACATAAATGGAATTGAAATTGCCCGTGCAAATATAAATGGATCGCCGCCAACATTTGATCAAGGAACTATAATTGATCATGAAGCACAAATTTACACTGGTGGAATTCCAGACCGTTTTCCTATATCTGACTTTAATTCTATTCTTGTCGAAGGAGAAAACGTACTAGCAATTCAAGCCCACAATGTTAGTTCCGGGTCCTCTGATTTTACTGTAATTCCATTTATATCGGCTTTATATTCAGAGCCTACTAACGAAGGAATTATACCTCCAGTGGTACTAAATTTAACAGATGAAAACACTCTTCATACAAATTTCAAAATATCTACAAGTGGTGAGACCTTAATATTATCTAACAATGAGGGAAATAGTATTGATCAATTAACTGTTGAGGGATTACCTCCAAATACCTCTATAGGTGTTTCTAATTTTAACCAAAATATTGTAAGCTATGTAAACACTACTCCTGGATATCTGAATGATAATCAAGAATTTTTGGGTTCAATTCAAAATGAAATCATTTTTTCAGTACCTGGAGGTTTTGTAAATAATTCTTTTAATTTAGCTTTAAGTGGAAATAGCTCATCTCAAACTATAAGATACACTACAGACGGTAGTATTCCTACATTAAATTCTGAAATTTACAGTTCGCCTATAAACATATTTAGTAATAAAACAATTAGAGCTTCAATTTTTTCTGAAAATTACCTACCATCACTAATTAAAACAGAATCATATATTTTTAATTCAAACCATGACATTGATGTTATGTTACTAACGATAGATCCTTATGACTTTTTTGATGAGGAAAATGGTATTTACGTTTTTGGTGAAGAGGGAAGTTTTGATCCTTGGGTGCCATATTATGGTGCAAATTTCTGGGAAGATTGGGAACGTGCAGCCCATTTTTCTTTTCATGAAAATGAAAATGATGAAATAGTTGAATTTGATGGTGGAGTTAAAATTTTTGGAGGGTGGAGCCGTGGTCAAAATGGACAAAAATCATTGGCGTTTTTTGCTAGAGGACAATATGGAGATTCTGAATTTGAACATAACTTTTTTGATAATCTTAACTATGATGAATTTGAATCATTTGTTTTAAGAAGTTCAGGTCAAGATTGGCTAAGATCAAATATGAAAGATATTATGCTGACAAGTCTAATGCGTGGTTCTGAATTAGATTTTCAAGAACACAATCCAGTTGCTACATATATAAATGGAGAATATTGGGGTATGTATAATATGCGAGAAAAAATAAATGAACATATGCTCGCATCAAAACATGACGTTGATGCCAATAGTATTACATTATTAACTAATAATAGCGAAGTGATTGAAGGGAGTAATGAAGAATATAATGATCTAATTGATTACATAGAGACTACTGATTTATCTATTGATTCTAACTTTGAATATGTTAAAGAAAATATTGATTTAAAACAATATGCACTATACCAAGCGACTAATATTTTTATAAATAATACTGATTGGCCAGGAAATAATATTAAATTTTGGAAATCACCCGAAACAAAATGGAGATGGATCATGTATGACACTGATTTTGGATTTGGACCGTGGTGGAACTGGGGTAATTTTAATGAAAATACTTTAGATTTTGCACTATACCCTGATGGTAATGGATGGCCAAATCCATCATGGTCAACACTTCTTTTTAGAAGATTAATAACCAATATTGGTTTTAGAAATCAATTTATCAATAGATATGCTGACGAATTAAATACTAGATTTTTAAGTAATAATGTTGTAAATCATATAAATGAAATCTACAGTACAATTGAACCTGAGATCATGTCTCACTTTTACAGATGGAGAAATGATCCATCTGTTGGTTATGAAATACCAGACCCTCAAGGCCATGTAGAATTTTATATTTGGGCTATGACTAATTTTGCTAATGAACGACCTTCGATAGCTAAAGAGCATATTAAAGAACAATTTGACCTTCCTGACTATCACGAATTAACAATCACTAATCCCTCAACTTACAAGGGGTTTGTAAATATTAATGATAATCTTAATATTCAAGAACCTTCTTGGGTAGGTGATTATTTTGAAACTGTTCCAGTTACGCTCAAAGCTGTTCCAGAACTAGGATTTGAATTTTCACATTGGAGTGGCGATTTATTTTCAAATGATCAAACTATTGAGTTATTAATTGATCAAGCTTTTGAGGTAATACCGAATTTCTCTGAACTTTCTACGGAAGTAGTCATTAATGAAATTAATTATAGATCAAGTGATGAATTTAATCCTGATGATTGGATTGAGCTATTTAATCCAAAACCCACAGCTATTGATATTTCAAATTGGCAAATTAAAGATAGTGATGACAACCATATATTTACAATCCCTAATGGAACAGAAATTGAAGGGAATGATTATTTGGTAATAGTCAAAGACGAATCAGATTTTGTATCTTTTTTCAATGATATTCCCTACATAGGCGAACTTGGATTTGGATTGGGAAGATATGACTCTGTCAGACTATATAATTCTAATGGAAATATTATTGATGAGGTTAATTATGGATCAGATTATCCATGGCCAACTTGTGCAGATGGAACAGGAAATAGTTTAGAATTAATAGAATTCCAATTGGATAATGCTATTGCTGAAAATTGGGATTGTATTAACGAAAACGGAAGTCCTAATGCTGTTAATAGTAATAGTCTTTCTAATATAGACAACAATATTCATAATATAAAAATTTATCCAAATCCTGTAAATAATAAGCTGTACATCAATAGTAATAGCTCAAACTACTCTATTGAGGTCATATCATTACTTGGTCAAAATTTGATAAAAGCTTACAATACTAATGTAGTTGACTTAAGCTTATTGAGTGAAGGTGTTTATCTTATAAAAATTGAAGTCAGTGGTACGACTTCAACATTTAAAATTATAAAACAATAATTTTTAGAATTTATATATAATGAAGATTGTAAGTTATGTAGAAAAGCTATTTAAATCTTATATACCAAACTCATTTACAATTGCGGTATGCCTTACTATAATAACAATTTTTTCTGCTTTTATTTTTACTAATGACGAAGGGAAAATTAGTTATTTATTAGAAATATTTTCTTTCTGGGAAAATGGATTATGGAATAATTCACTTTTAGTTTTTGCTTATCAAATGATTTTAATTTTGATACTTGGGCATATACTAGTATTGAGTTCACCTGTGAATTATTTTATTAAAAAAATAACTGTTCTAATAAAATCGTCATCTCAAGCAGTCGTTATTCTATCATTTTTAACGATGCTTGCAGCCTTTTTCAACTGGGGTTTTGGTTTAATTATAGGAGCAATACTTGCAAGGTCTATTGGTGAACATTGTAAAAAAAATAATATTGAAATTTACTATCCTTTGTTAGGAGCTGCAGGATATGTTGGCTTGATGGTTTGGCATGGAGGAATTAGTGGGTCTGCTCCATTAAAAGCCTCTGAAAAAAATCATATTAAAGAATTAATGATAGGAGTTAGTAATGAAAGTATCATTAATGATTTACCAAGTACAATAGGATTAAGTGAAACTGTTCTTAGTACTGGTAACCTTGTAACCTATGGATTTATTTTTATTATTGTACCCCTTCTCTTTTGGTTAATTAATAAATTGATCAAACCAAAAGATTTTGACCTTGTAGTTAATAATCAAAATATATTGAACAATGAAACTGATTCTTATTTAAAAATTGATCGGTCAAGAACTATTGCTTATGCCTTTGGAGGTTTTATTTTAATAACGTTATTTTTTGTTTATGGTGATCAAATTTTAAAACTTGAAATTTCTCCAAACGTATTAAATTTATTTATGCTAGGACTTGCTATAATAATGCATAAAAATTTTGTTTCGTTTTTAACTTCTTTAAAAATTGCAATTAGTGGCGCTGCAGGAATTTTAATTCAATTTCCTCTATATTTTGGTATAATGGGTATCATGAAAAAAAGTGGATTAATAATTTTAATGTCAGACTTTTTTATATCAATATCCAATCAAACAACGTTACCAATCTACACTTTGATAAGTGCTGGAATAGTCAATATACTTGTACCAAGTGGTGGTGGACAGTGGGCTGTTCAAGGTCCTATTATAATTGATGCTGCTATTAATTTGGGTGTACCAATAAATAAAGTAATAATGGCTCTAGCCTACGGAGATCAATTAACAAATATGCTACAACCCTTTTGGGCATTGCCATTATTGGCTATCACTGGATTAAAGGCAAAGGATATTTTACCTTTTAGTTTAATTGTAATGATAGCGGGGGGATTAATCTTTATCGGCTGTCTAATTATTTTTTAATTTTACCCCAATTTGTAAGTTTCAAAATCTTAAAAAATATATCTGTGTTATCATATACTCCTTTAAATTCTTCAGAACCGGGTCCATATGCAAAAACAGGAATCAATGTTGCAGTGTGACCTCCAGTAGAAAAAATTGGATCAATATCTGTATAAGTTTTACCAGACAAGGCAAAACCTCCTGTTTCGTGATCAGAAGTCACTATCACTAAAGTTTCTCCATCATTTTCAGCATAATCAAGAACTGCCCCGATCATTTCATCAAAATCGATTAATTCTGTGATTAAATAATTCGCATCATTGTCGTGGCCTCCCCAATCAATTTGAGAACCTTCTGACATTATGAAAAAAGAATTATTATTTCTACTTAAAAAATCTACACCCAACATAGTGGCATCTTTTAAAAAATCTCCCCTACCATCAGTCATTTTTGGCATTCCATCTGATGCTAAAATATAACATTGTTTGGTATTACTTTTTATTTGTTTAAATGATTCTAGTTTATCCATATTTACTGTGAAACCATTTGAAATTAAAGTATCAATAACATTGATATTATCTTTACGGTTTATAAAAAAATTTATTCCACCTCCTGCAAAATAATCAACATCAGATTTTGCTAATTGCATTGCAATATCATCTTGAAAATCTCTACTAATTGTATGGGCGAAAAAAGATGCTGGAGTAGCATGTGTGATAGATGATGTTGAAATAAGACCCGTATTAACACCACTTAAAGACGCAAGTTCAATTAAATTATCGACAGGTTTAAACTTGTCTGATACGCCAATAGCACCATTGTATGTTTTTTCTCCTGTTGAAAAAGCTGTTGCACTAGCCGCTGAGTCTGTTATATCATTATCAGATGAAAAAGTTTGAATTAAGCCTATTTCATTAAAACGTGAATAGTTAACTGGACCATTTTTGTAAAAATATGCTGAGGATATTTGAGATAATCCAGCTCCGTCACTTATCAAAAAAATAATATTTTTAGGTATGGTTTCGTGTATATTTTTTTTACTCCCACAACTAAAAAATAAAAATGCTAAAAAATAATATTTAATATACATTTTAATTAAAAATAGATTACAAAAAACAAATGTATAAATAACAATCTTATTTAATTAAAGATATTTATTAAATCATCATCTTCTCATTCTATTATTTCTAAACTCAGCCATTTTACTTTGTATAAGTTCTTGGTAGCCATTTTTATTAATTTCTGAACCTTTATTTGGAGCTTCTATATTGCTTTTTTTGATTGGGTTTATAATAACTTTAGTACACAACATTATAGTTTGACCAGTACTTACTTCAAGTATGAGCCCTGGAAGACCCCAATATTCTGAAGGACCATGACGTACTGGAATTTCAGGTGTATACCAGGCCTCGATCTCAGTAATATCAATTTTTGAGTCAACTTTGCTATTATCGTCTGGAGAACTACTTCGAGCCCTACTCCATGAAAAAGAATACCATTGTAAATCATCCGTTGGGATAAATGTCCTTGCTTTATAACAAACATAATCACCTATTTTTTTTGATTCATTAAGCAAAGTCCATTGAATATCTTGAAGATTATCTTTTACTAAAAACTTCTTACCATAAAACTCTTGCTGTTGAATTTGAGTATTCAATTTTACATTTTTATAATTATCACCTGCAGCAAAATTTTTACCCCAAGAATCAGTGGCACCAGATATAGCATCTAATTGTTCTTCTTCAATAAAAACCGATTCTTCTTTATTAAAAATTAAAGTAAATTCTTTTTCTAATCTATTTTTTAATCGAGCTGCGATTTGCTTTTTTTGAGCCTCACTCATTCTTGCCCCCCAACTTCCAAGCTCCATCTTAGTCTTTGACACATATGTAGCTTTACCCTGAAAATTGTCATTAAAATTTATACCGCTTGAAACAAAAAAAAAGGAAAATAATAAAAAAATAGTCTTATATAAGAAAGCTATCATAGTTAAAGATTTATTTAACAAACATAACATAAGAATGTTTAAGACACTATGCTTTTAAATTAAAATTAACATAAGTTAAATAACAATAAGTTAATTATTATTTAGATTTGATATTATAATTGTTAACTTGAACAGATAATTAAATAAAATTAAAAAAATAAAAATGAATTTATCTTACAAAAAAATAGTACTAATCACAATTTTATGTAGCTTGTTTTTACCTTTTTCTTGCGATAACAATGAAGAATCAAACTTAAACGATGAAAACAATAATAGTGCCAACGAAATATTAACTAGATCAATGTCCGAACTAATGGGACAATTTGATACTGAAGGTAACGCAGATTATAGTGAGAATCCTACAGGAAATATGGTTCTAGATTTTTGTTTTGAGTTTATCTTTCCAATTGATTTTGAGATAAGCAACAATTCCATTGAAACAGTAGAAAGTCTTGACGAATTAATAGAACTATTGATTCAATCCAATGATGATTATTATATAAGCAATATCTTATATCCATTTGAAGTAATGATATTTGACGAGGATAATGATTCCATGGAGGTATTAATAATTGAAAATGAAGAAGATTTTAATATTCTCTTGGATGATTGCGAATTTGATTCAGATGAGGATAATACATGTTATGAAATTTATGATCCAGTTTGTGTTCTTATTAGCGATATGTATGGTGATGACGTAATTGTAGTATATCCAAATGATTGTTACGCCGCTCAAGACGGATTTACAAGTGAAGACTTTTTAGATGATTGTGATAATGATCATGACGATTATGAAGGTGATTTATTTTATAATGATTGTTTTGATTTAGTATATCCAATAACGCTAATAAGTTCGGATGGCGAAACTATTACAGCAGAAAGTGAATTAGAACTATTGAACTTAATTGAACAATGGTATTCTGATAATTGTAATGTTAGTGATTGTGAGTTTGACTTTGAATTAACTTACCCTCTTACTGTTGAATACTATTCAGAAAACTCTCAGCAAGTTGAAACGATTACAATTAATTCAGAAGAAGAATTAGAAGAATACATTGATGATTATTGTGATTTTGAAGATGATGATATAGAAGATGATTGGCATGAAAATGATTGCTTTGAATTAGTCTACCCCGTTAGTGTAATTTCTTCTAATGGGGATGTTATTACGGGAAATAGCGAAGAGGAATTAATGATCTTAATAGAACAATGGTATTCTGAAAATTGTAATAACTTTGAGTGTGATTTTGATTTTGAATTAGTTTACCCTGTTACTGTAGAATTTTATAATGAAGAATTAGAAGAAACAGTTGTATTTATAATTGAGTCAGAGGAAGAAATGGAGAATTATTTTGAAGAGTTTTGTGACTAAATTTTGAACCTTTGTAAATGAAAAAATCTAATATTTTTAAAAACCTTTCTTTACCTGTAATTGCTGCACCAATGTTCTTGATATCAGGACCAAGATTGGTTATTGAGTGTTGTAAAAACGGAATTATTGGAACATTCCCAGCATTAAATCAAAGAACTACTGAAGGCTTTGAAAAATGGATAATCGAAATTAAAAGTGCTTTAGATTCCTTTGAAAAAGAAACTGGAAAAAAAGCTGCTCCTTTTGGAGTTAATTTAATTGTTCATCAAACTAACCCAAGAGTCAAAGCTGATTTGAAAGTATGTGTTAAACACAAAGTACCAATTATCATAACATCTCTTGGTGCTGTACCCCAATTAGTTGGAGCAATACACTCTTATGGAGGTTTGGTATTTCATGACGTTATTAAAAAAAGACATGCAGAAAAAGCAGCTGAAGCTGGAGTTGATGGACTTATTTTAGTTTGTGCAGGTGCAGGAGGACATGCTGGTACCTTAAATCCAATGCCTTTTATAGCTGAGATAAAAAAGTTTTTTCATAAAACTATTTTATTGTCAGGCTGTATTAGTAATGGACAAGATATTGCATCAGCATTACAGATGGGAGCTGATATAGCTTATATGGGTACTCGTTTCATTAATACTAAAGAAAGTAAAGCTCCAGAAAATTATAGAAAAATGATTATTGAATCTGGAGCTAATGATATTGTTTATACTGCTGCAATTTCTGGAGTATCTGCAAATTTTTTAAGACCAAGTTTAGAAGCTATGGGGATAACCGAAGAAATGTTAAAAACAACTAAAAAAATAGATTTTGGCAATGAACTTTCTGCTATGGAAAAAGAAGCTAAAGCTTGGAGTACTATTTGGTCCGCAGGTCAAGGAGTTACAAATATTTCTGATAACCCAACAGTCAAAAGCTTGATAGAAAATATGAAAAATGAGTTTAAAACAGCAATTAAATCACAACAAAGTCTACTAAAACAATACCCCTAGAATCAAGAAATAAATATAATTACAAAAAGACTTATAAAAAACCCTGTTTGGATGTACTTAAGAAATATTAATGATTTAGAGGAACGAAAAAATAAGTGCGAAAAGTAACTGGAAAGCATTACATAAGTGCTGAAAACCAAAAATGAGGTAAGAATAAATAAAAATCCAAGCACATAAAATTGTTGAAAAATTGACATTGTCTTACTAAATAAAAAAGCTGGAAAAAAAGCCAAGAAAAAAATAGAGACCTTTGGATTTAGGACATTCATAACAAATCCTTGTTTGAACAGATTCAGAAAACTACCCTTTAAAATTTTATCTTCATCGGAGTTATAATCAAGTTTAGATCTATATGACTTAAAGGCTAAATAAAGCATATATGAAGCACCAAATAATTTCAAAATAAAATATATATTTTGATTAGATTTTATAAATGACGATAGACCAAAAGCAACCAATGAGGTATGAACTAAACAACCAAACATTAAGCCAATAACAACTGAGACCCCTGATTGTTTTCCATAGCGCACACTTTGGATAAGTACATAAATATTATCTGGGCCTGGAGATGCTGCTAATACTAAAGTTGCAAGTACAAAAGAAATTAAAACTTGTAAGTCCAAAATAAATTGTTAATGTATCTTTAATATTGCCTTATTGATTCGCTTGACAAGGGAAGGTCCTTCATAAACAAAGCCAGTATAAATTTGAACTAAATCAGCACCAGCTTGAATTTTTTCAATCGCATCTTTAGCTGAATGAATACCACCGACTCCTATAATTGAAAAAGTTTTATTTCCATTTTGTGATAAATAGCGAATAACCTCTGTACTTCTATTCTTTATAGGTTGACCACTTAAGCCACCATTACCAATTTTATTAATGACAAAGTCAGGTGTATTTAATGATTCTCTTGAAACTGATGTATTACAGGCAATAACTCCATCAATATTAGTTTCATTGACAAGATTTATAATTTCGTCAAGTTGCCCGTTATTTAAATCTGGACCAATTTTCAAAAGAATCGGTTTTTGTTTCTGAAATTCAGAATTTAACTTTATTATATGATTAATTAGTGATTTTAAATAGTCTTTATCACTGAGTTTGGCATGACTACCAACATTCGGGCAGCTTACATTTAGTACAAAATAATCTACATAAGGATGTAAAGCTACAAAGCATGATGCATAATCCTCAGTATATTTGTCAGGAGGCGTTTGAGTATTCTTCCCGATATTACCCCCAATAATGACTTGTTTTTTATTTTTTTTTAATCTACGAATAATTGATTCAAGTCCAGAATTATTAAACCCCATTCTATTAATTAACCCTTGGTCATCAGCTAATCTAAACAACCTCTTTTTTGGATTACCATCTTGGGCCAAGGGGGTGACAGTTCCTATTTCAATGAACCCAAAACCAAAGTTTGATAATTGATTAAATAAAACTGCATCTTTATCAAATCCAGCTGCTAAGCCAACGGGGTTACTAAATTTTAAACCAAATAAATTTCGTTCTAGACTTGGATTTTTTACAATATATAACTTCCTAGTGATTTGTTTTACTAGAGGAATTTTAAAAATTAATTTAAGAAAATCAAATGTGAAATAATGGACTGACTCCGGATCAAATTTGAATAAAATAGAACGAATAATCGACTTGTACATGTTTCACATTTGTGTACAAAAATACGTTAAATTGTAAGATTACAAAAGAAAGAACATTATCACTTGTTATTTGAAATTGGATGATTATTTTTGAAAAAAATAAGATCAATGCTAGATAAGAAACATATTTTAAATAGATTTTTAAGTTACGTTAAAATTGATACAGAAAGTGATCCAAATTCTGAAACTACACCAAGCTCAGACAAACAATGGATATTAGCACATAAACTTTTTAATGAGCTAAAGGAAATCGGGCTATCGGATGTTAGTATTGACGAAAATGGCTATATAATGGGTACTCTACCCTCTAACGTTAATCATTATGTACCTGTAATTGGTTTTATATCTCATTACGATACATCACCAGATTTTACTGCTAAAAATGTTAATCCAAAAGTTATAGAAAATTATAACGGAAAGGATATAATTCTAAATGGAAAAGAAAATATAGTACTTTCTCCCGAATATTTTGAAGATTTATTAATCTACAAAGGACAGACTCTTATCACAACTGATGGAACAACTTTATTGGGTGCTGACGATAAAGCTGGAGTTTGTGAAATTATTAGTGCGATTGAGTATCTAATTAAAAATAAAAAAATTAAACATGGTACTATAAAAATAGGGTTCACACCAGATGAAGAAATCGGAAGGGGAGCTCATAAATTTGATGTTTCAAAATTTGGTGCTGAATGGGCCTATACTATGGATGGAAGTCAAATAGGGGAATTAGAATATGAAAATTTTAATGCAGCAAGTGCTGAAATTATAATTAAAGGTAAAATTGTACATCCTGGTTACGCTAAAAATAAAATGGTAAATTCAATGTATTATGCCCAAAAATTCATAAATAGTTTGCCTGAAAAAGAAACTCCTGAATCCACTGAAGGTTACGAAGGCTTTTATCACTTGCACTCAGTAAGTGGAAAAGTAGAAAAAACAACTTTAAAATATATAATTAGAGACCACGACTTGGATCGCTTTGAGGAAAGAAAAAAAACAATTCAATTAAAAACAAAGGAATTAAATGAAAAATTTAAAAAAGTAAGTTTTGAATTAAATATTATTGATCAATATTATAATATGAAACAAAAGATTGAACCTGTAATGCATATTATTGAAATAGCTGAGGAAGCAATGAAAAACCTGGGGATCAAACCAATAATTAAACCTATTCGTGGTGGAACTGATGGTTCACAGCTAAGTTACATGGGGCTTCCTTGTCCTAATATTTTTGCTGGAGGCCACAATTTTCATGGACGCTATGAATACATTCCTCTTGAAAGTATATTAAGTGCAATTAAAGTAATTTGTGAAATCGCTGAATTAACGCAAGAAAGATATAAATAAAAAAAGACTACAATTGTAGTCTTTTTTTATTTATAATTTTTATTTCTTTTTTTCAGAGGAATTTAGTTTTTCTGATAATTCAATGGAAATAGCTGAACGTTCAAATTTAATCTTACCAGCCTGAGTCTCTATTATACAGGAATTATCTTTATCATTTAAAGCTGCAATTTTTCCATGCATGCCTGATTTTGTTATTATTCGGTCTCCTTTAGCCATAGTAGCTAAGAACTTTTTCTCTTTTCTACTTCGCTTTAATTGAGGAGACAGAATAAAGAAATAAAAAATTACTACAATTAGAATTAAAAAGGTAAAATTATTTAATTCCATAACTTACTGTTTTTTTACTGTGCTAGTATTTGGTTTCGCATTTGGATCAGGCTTTATAAATGCAGTAATTCGCACCTGTTCTGTTCCTTTTTCCGTATTTGTAGTTAGGGTTATTGTTTTCGATACTTTGTTTGCACCTTTTCCGTTAAACTTTACTGAAAACTGAGACGATTGACCAGGCATCAAGGGATCTTTACTCCATCCCTGGGGAACTGTACAGCCACAAGTACTTTTAATATCAGTCACTACTAGTGGAGACCTTCCAGAGTTAGTGTACATAAACTTTGTTTCAACAGGTGTTCCATTTTTAATTTCACCAAAGTCATGAATAACCTTGTCAAAACTTATTTTGGGAAATACAATTTGTGAATCCCGTTCTGCAGCGTTAACTACATTTTCTTGTATAATTTTTTCAGTTGCTTTTTCTTTGCATGAGCCAAGTGTAAGAAGTGTGCTTACAAAAAGAAGTATTGTACATTTTTTCATTCTATTTGATTTTAAGTTGTAAAATAAGAGCGTAAATTTAATAAAATTAGATTAAACCACGTCCCCTCTTGTTTAATGTTTGATTATTTTTATATTCTTTCTCTATTTTATCCAGAATACCGTTAATAAAAACATTACTTTTTGGAGTTGAGTATTCTTTAGCGAGCTCAATATATTCATTGATAGTTACTTTTGTTGGAATGCTTGGAAATTCTTGAAATTCACATATTGCCATTTGCAACAAAACAAAGTCTACAGTAGCTATTCTCTCAACATCCCAATTATTAGTTTTTAAAATAATTTCTTTATTGTAAGAATCCGAATTCTGTAAAGTTTTTTTTAAAAGTTTTAAGCCAAAAGATTCATCATCTTTATCTCTAAATAAATTCGATTTAAAAAAACCTGGTTTTAAATTTGCTTTAACTTTTAATAAAAGTTTTACTAAAAAAGTATTTACGACTGGAAAGTCATCAACCCAAGTAATTTTTTTATCCTGAAAATAATCATATAATTTAGTGTTGGGCACAATTATTGTCTTAAACATTTTAATAACAAAGTTAATATCATCATTTATAGATTTTTTAGATGACATCAAGAAATCTTTATACAGTGTGCTGCTAATTAAATCTTTATATATTAATTCAATATATTTAACATCTTGGTCCCAATATGTGATTTTGTGATTTTCAAATTCAGATTTTAATACTTTGTCTTCATCAAGTTTTTTTAACACAAAGTTATTTACAAAACGCATGCTGGGACTAATATCCTTATTTGTCTTTAAATACTTCTTTTTCGCTTTTTCTTGTTGATTAATTTCGTGATGTCTTAGTTTAATAAATATTGAAAGCATTAAAAGATAAAGCTTATACATATCCTCCATGCTTTCCATAAGCTGATTACCTAATTTATCATCTAAGGCATTATTTCTCTGAGAATACAAAACCTGCATAACTTTCGCACGAATGTGTCGTCTATTAATCATAATTGTGAAGAACTTAATTAAAGTGAAATTTTATTAAACTTTGTGCCACAAAAGTAATGTTATTTTGGACTTTAATAATTGAAAAAATAGTTTTTTTATAACATTATTAATAATTTCTAAAAAGTATATTTGTTAATTCAAACAATGAAAGAACTAAGTTACTTAAATAAATATTTTTTTAAATATAAATACAAAGTCATATTTGGTATTTTTATTGTTGCTTGTGCAAAAATATTTTCACTATTTCCTCCTCAACTTATTGGCGATATAGTTACTCTTGTAGCAAACCAAGTTGAATCTCCGATTCCAGAATCTGACTTTAAATCAGCAATTCGTTATAAGATCATTTTAATCCTAGTAGTGTCTATTGTTACTGGTGCATTTACATTTTTAATGCGTCAAACATTAATTAATGTGTCTCGATATATTGAATTTGATTTAAAAAATGAAATTTATGATCATTACCAAAGGCTTAGTTTGAGTTTTTATAAAAAAAATAGAATAGGTGATTTAATGAACCGAATTACTGAGGATGTTGGTAAGGTAAGAATGTATGTTGGCCCAGCACTTATGTACACCATAAATACTATTACTTTGTTTTTTGTTGCCTTAATATATATGTATAGTAAGGCGCCAACATTAACATTTTATACTATATTACCTTTACCAATATTGTCAATTTCAATATATTTTTTAAGTAAGTTTATACATAAAAGGAGTACAATAGTTCAAGAACATCTTTCAAAACTCTCCTCAGAAACTCAACAGATTTTCAGTGGTATTTCAGTAACAAAATCTTATGCTATTGAAAAAATAACATTAGAAAATTTCCAAAATCTTTCAAATATTCAACGAATTAAGCGGTTAAGTCTTACTAAAATACAAGCTTTTTTTTATCCCCTCATGTTGTTATTAATTGGTTCTAGTAATTTAATAGTAGTGTACATTGGGGGAATGCAATATATTGAAGGTCACATTCAAGAGCTCGGTACTATAGCTGAATTTATAATATATGTAAATATGCTAACATGGCCTGTTGCGTCAATTGGCTGGGTAACATCATTAGTTCAGGAAGCAGAAGCGTCACAAAAACGAATCAACCAGTTTTTAAAACAGAAGCCAAGTATTGTTAATAATATAAATAATTCAAAAAAAATAAAAGGAAAAATAACATTCAATGATGTACACTTAACTTACTCTGATACTAATATTAATGCTCTTGAGGGATTGAATTTTAAAATTGACCAAGGAAAAACAGTAGCAATAATAGGAAAAACTGGTAGTGGCAAGTCAACTATTTTAGAACTTATTGGAAGGACATATGATTGCTCCAAAGGAAGTGTTGAAATTGATAATATAGATATAAAAAAAATAAATCTGACTGAATTAAGAAATAGCATTGGATATGTTCCACAAGATCCATTTCTATTTTCTGATACAATCGAAAACAATATCAAATTTGGTAAGAAAAATGCAACTCATGAAGAAATTATTTTTGTAGCTAAAAAAGCTGTTGTCCATAAAAATATTATAAAATTCAAAAAGGGTTACAAAACAGTTTTAGGAGAACGAGGAATTAATCTCTCAGGTGGTCAAAAACAAAGAATTTCTATCGCAAGAGCATTTATTAAAGAACCAAAGATTTTACTTTTAGATGACTGCTTATCAGCTGTTGATACTGAAACCGAGGAAGAAATTTTAAACAACATAGCATTATTAAGAAAAAATAAAACAACTATTATTGTTAGTCATAGAATTTCATCAGCCAAAAATGCAGATCATATTATAATTCTTGATAAAGGAAAAATAATTCAAGAAGGAGCGCATAATAAACTAATTAAGATTGATGGCTACTATAAAAAATTATACAAAAAACAGCTTCAAGAAAACATAACAAATTAGATAAATGTTTTACCGTAATTTATTCTTTAAAAAGTTGTCGAGGTCATATATTTTTTTCATTTTTGATACATTGTAATTAAATTAAAAAAATCAAGATGTACGATAGAGAGCAAGATATTTTATCAAAAGCCTTAAGGGCAGGGAGAAGAACATATTTCTTTGATGTCAAAGCCACAAAGGCTGATGATTATTACTTAACCATTACAGAAAGTAAAAAATTTACAAATGAAGATGGTTCGTTTCACTTCAAAAAGCATAAAATCTACTTATATAAAGAAGATTTTAACGAATTCAAAACAATTTTAAATGAGATGACAACATTTATTTTTGATAAAAAAGGAGAAGATATTATAAGCGATTACAATTCAAATGGTAATGAAGATGTTTAATTTCTAATGAACTATACTCAAACCACCACATAAAATGGTGGTTTTTTTTATATTTATAAAAAATATTTTTTATGTCATCATTGCGCTTGTTATTATTTTTCCCTGTTATAATATGGTCACAATCGTCGTTAATAAAAGACTTTTATTTTCCTAATAATTATGAATATAACACAGAAATACCAACACCGGAATCAATAATTGGTCATCAAATTGGAGAGTTACATATTTCTCATGATAAACTTGTTCAATACATGCGAGTTCTTGCTGAAAAATCAGATAGGATAAAAATCGAAAATAGAGGTAAAACCTATGAAGGAAGGCCTTTATTGTTATTAATAATTACATCTACTGAAAATCATAAAAACCTAGAACAAATTCGTCAAAATCATATTAATGCAACAGATAAAAATGATAAGCAAGATTTTAAAAATAGACCCGTTGTTTTATATCAGGGCTTTTCAATTCATGGTAATGAAGCAAGTGGTTCGAATGCAGCAGTATTATTAGCTTATCATTTAGCAGCATGTGAATCTTCATATGTAGAATTGCTGTTAAAAAATATTGTTATTCTTTTTGATCCATCACTAAATCCAGATGGAATGCAACGATTTTCACACTGGGTAAATAGTAATAGAAATAAAAATTTAAATCCTGATCCAAACGATAGTGAATACAGCGAAAACTGGCCTGGTGGACGAACAAACCACTATTGGTTTGACATGAACAGAGATTGGCTCCCTGCGCAATTACCTGAATCACAAGCAAGACTAAAAACATTCCATAAGTGGCTTCCCAACATTCTTACTGATCATCACGAGATGGGGACAAACTCAAGTTTTTTCTTTCAGCCAGGTGTAGTGTCACGAACACATCCTTTGACTCCAGAAAAAAATCAACTACTCACAAAAGAAATTGGTAAATATCATGCAAAAGCATTTGATAAACTTGGATCATTGTATTACTCAGAAGAAGACTATGACGATTTTTACTATGGTAAAGGCTCTACTTTCCCTGATATAAATGGTTGTATTGGAATCTTATTTGAACAAGCCAGTTCAAGAGGTCATATCCAAGAAAGTGATAATGGTAATCTTTCATTCCCTTTTACTATAAGAAATCAAATTACAGCAGGATTATCTACTTTAGAAGCCGGATTTAATATGCGTGAAAAATTATTAAAATATCAGTATGATTTTTTTAAAAATCAACGTGAAAAAAGTAAACTTGATTCAAAAGAAACGTACATTTTTAAAGATGATAAAGATCCTGCTAAAGCTTTTCATTTTGCTAAACTTCTTGATCGTCACAATATAAAAATTAATAAATTAAAAAAAGATGTTGAAATTGATGGAAAGCTATATGCTGTATCAAATAGTTATGTTATAGCTAAAAATCAAAAAAATAGCTTATTACTCAAAGCAATTTTTGAAAGGAGAACTAAATTTCAAGACAGTTTATTTTATGATATTTCAGCATGGACACTACCCCTAGCTTTTGGGATCGATTTCACAGAAAAAGGTCAAATTAAAAATATTGGTAAAAAAGTATCACCAACATTGCCAAAAGGAAAATTGATTAATAAAGGTAATTATGCATTTATAATGCCATGGAACAACTACTACAGTTCTAAAGCGTTGTATGACTTTATGAAAAATGATATTAGAGTTAAAGTAGCTCTTAAACCTTTTTCTATTGAAGGAAATAATTATAACTATGGAAGTATTTTAATTCCTGTGCAAAATCAAAAATACTCACCAAATGAATTAATTAATATTTTAGAAAAAATAGCTATTAACAGTAATTTAAACATTTATGGCGTTTCAAGTGGCCTTAGCTTAGGCCCTGATCTGGGAAGTAACAATTTTAAAACAATCAGAAAACCTTCAATAGGTTTAATAGTTGGACAAGGAATAGATTCATATGATGCAGGAGAAATTTGGCATTTAATGGATATTCGTTACAACATTCCCATTACAAAATTGAAAATTTCTGAAATTATAAATTATAATTTGAATCGTTATAATTGTATTATACTTCCAAACTCATTCAATTTAAATAAATCAATCGCTAAAAAGCTAGAAACCTGGATTAAAAATGGTGGCACTTTAATAGCATACCAGAATAGCCTTAAATGGTTAAATAAAAATGATATTTTAGAACTAGAAACAAAAAAAAATATTTTAATCGCAAATAAAATAAGTTTTGAAGAACGATCTAAATTTTTTGGAGCTCAAAAAATTGGAGGGGCAATTTTTGAAGCAGAAATTGATAAATCTCACCCGATTAATTTTGGTTACGATTCAGATAAAATAGCCCTATTTAGAAATACTACGATATTTATAAAACCTAATAAAGATAGTTTCAATAACCCTATAACATATACAGAAAATCCTCTATTAAGCGGATATATATCAAAACAAAACTTAAAGTTGTTAAATAAAACAGTTCCATTAAAAATATCATCACTTGGTAAAGGTAAAATATTAGGATTCACAGACAATACAAACTTTAGAGGTTTTTGGTATGGAACAAATAGGTTATTAATGAATGCAATATTTTTTAGAAATCAATTTTAAAACTATTGAACTATAGAACCATTAGGAACTTTTTCAGCAGGACTAAGTATTACGACAAAATTATCCATAGTAGCACCAATCACAAGGCATTGACTTTTAAAATTAGCAATTTGTTTATCATTAAAATTTATATTAGCTATAATTTGTTTATTGAGTAGATTGTTTTTTTTATACAGTTTGGTAATTTGAGCAGAAGATTTTTTTATACCTAATGGGCCAAAATCAATGACTAATTTATAGGCTGGCTTATTTGCCTCTGGAAAATCATCAATACTAATTATTGTCCCAACTCTTAAATCAATTTTTTTAAAATCTTGAAATGAAATTTTTGACATTTTATAGTAACTTTACAAAGTAAATATAATTAAAAACTAAAATATGGCTCAAACTCCTTCAAATATGCTTCCACTTGGAACAATTGCCCCCTCATTCGAATTGACTGATACTATTACTAATACAAAATTAAATTTGGAAAAACTAAAAGGGTCCATGGGAACTGTCATTGCTTTCATATGTAACCATTGCCCATTTGTTATACATGTAAATGAAAAACTAGTTGAAATTGCAAATAGATATCAGACAAAAGGAATAAATTTCATAGCAATTTCGAGTAATGATATTGAAAAATACCCGCAAGATGGACCAGAAAAAATGAATTCACATGCTTTGAGAAATAAATATTCGTTTCCTTACTTATATGATAAAAATCAAGAAGTTGCTAAAGCATACGATGCTGCGTGCACTCCTGATTTTTATCTATTTAATAAGAAATTAAAACTTATATATCGAGGTCAATTTGACGATTCAAGACCAGGAAATAAGCTTACAGTTAATGGCAAAGATTTAAAAAATGCTATGGAGTGCTTAATTAAAAACACTCCAAACGATCAAGAGCAAAAACCCAGTATTGGATGTAATATTAAATGGAAATAATTTAATCCTCAATCTTAATTAGATAAAGGTCTTGGTATTTTAAAATAAATCCTGATTGATTAATGTATCCTCCATTATCACTCTCAATATACTTGAATTTGTTCTCTAAATACTGTGTCTGAAAAGAAGTTAGTTCAGCAAAAAATGAATCTGAATACGAAAGTCGTAAAATCAAATCAAAAGTTAAATCAAAACCTCTTTTTGCATATCGAGTTGGGAAATTACCAAATTTTTTCTTGTATTTGTAATCAAATGAATTAAGGATATCATTATTAAAATAAGTGGAAAAGAATTGAAAACTCAAGTTTGACAAATCTTCATTAGAAATACTATTACCCATAAAAGCTTTGTTATAATTTGTAGTCATCAATATTAATTCGCGCTTAAATTCTTTTCCGTTCAAACCACTTAACATACTTGTAATATTTGAAGCAAAGCTTTCATTATTGGTTTCTAAAAATATTACTGTCCTTCCTTGATTTAATTTTTGCTTAAGAATTTTAAAAGGGATATGAAACTGTTCATTCCCATTTTTATCAATTTCAGAATTTAAAACTTTAGCATTTGTGAAGTAAGATTTAATTACTGGAAGATTATTTCTTGAATACTTATCTGAAATAATTAATGTTTCATGAGGAATAGTATCTTTTTTTGCATATTTCAATACTTTATTAGAAATCCACTCATCATTTGGAATAGTTTGTAATAAATTAGAACTACGCTCTTCAAACTTAACAAATGGAGACAAGACCGGCGTTTTTTTAGATTGTAATGATTTTGCCAATAAATCACAATTTTTAACTGTCATTGGCCCTAAAATAGCATCATATCTAGAAAAATCATTTTTATTCAATAACTTCTGTAATTTTGTTGACGTGGCATCAGTATCGTAGACATCTAAATCAACTGAAATTCCAAGTTCTTTTACGGAATCTAAAGCCATTTCAACGCCAGAATAAAATTCAGTAGAGATCCTTACATAACCATCACGATTAATTTGCTGCTTAGCTATTTTTAATGATTTAAAATTTATAGAATTTGCTTTGAATGGTAATAATAAAGCAATAGATTTTGACCTTAAATTTTTAATACTTTTAATTAATTCAATACTTTTTGAATCTAGGTTTTTTTTAGTTGGTATTTTCAAAACCATACCTGCATTAAGACCTATTTCCTTCAAAATAGGATTTAATTTCTCCAAGCTATCTCTATCTATACCCAACTTTTCATTTAGACTATAGAATCCTTCTTCAGGTAATAACTCATAGTAATCAAAATTAATATTTACAGGTTCCTTATTATCCAAATTTATGTTTGGTACATTAATTATTTGACCAACTGACAGTAAAGAATCTAAACCAGGATTTAATGCTTCAAGTTGCTTTATTGTTATTCCATAGTTGTGAGCAATTCGCCATTTACCTTCTTTGGGTAGAACACTATGGGACTTTAACATTTGGTGTTGTCTTGAATACGGTCTTGTTTTGTATTTTGGTATGTATAATTTATCTTTAAATTTTAAGGCGCGATCATATAATTCTTTATTATTCTCTTTTATTTCATCAATTGAAACTTCATACTTCTTTGAAATTCCATAAAGAGTTTCTTTTTTTCTTACACGATGTATCTTATAAGAAATAATTTCTCTTACTTCCTTTTCTAATTTTTTTGATATTGGTATCGGGATAATTAAATTATATCCTACTGAAAATTCATCTATCACATCTGGATTTAGCTCAATTATATCTTCCTCCAATACTCCATAAGATTGAGCAATTTTATCAAGAGTATCTAAAGTATCAACGATATGTTGTCTCAAAGTTTGAGCTGAAATTGAAGAAATGAAAAATATAAAAAAATTAGTTAGAAAAAATTTATTCATTTTAATATGTAATACCAAGAAATATTAAATCTAGTTAGCTTGATGGAAATATCCAAATTTATTCCCATTCAATAGTTGCAGGTGGCTTTGAACTTACATCATAAACAACCCTATTAATCCCTTTGACTTTGTTGATAATGTCATTAGATATTTTTTGTAAAAATTCATAAGGTAGGTTAACCCAATCTGCAGTCATTCCGTCTGTGCTCTCAACCGCCCGAAGTGCAACACATTTTTCGTAAGTACGCTCATCCCCCATTACCCCTACGCTGTTAACAGGTAATAAAATTGCTCCGGCTTGCCATACTTTATCATATAACTTCCATTCAAGTAAACCATTAATAAAAATCGAATCAACTTCTTGAAGTATTCTAACTTTTTCAGCTGTAATATCTCCTAGAATTCGAATTGCCAATCCTGGACCTGGAAATGGATGTCTACCTAATAATTTTGAATCAATTCCCATTGATGCACCAACAAGCCTTACCTCATCCTTGAACAAGGCTTTTAAGGGTTCTATAACACTTAATTTCATGAAATCTGGTAATCCACCAACGTTGTGGTGACTTTTGATAGTAGCACTAGGTCCACCTGTTGCAGAAACACTCTCAATTACGTCAGGATATATGGTACCTTGAGCAAGCCACTTTACGTCGCTAATTAATTGAGATTCATCATCAAAAACCTCAATAAATACACGACCAATTGTTTTACGCTTTTGTTCAGGATCATTTATCCCTTTTAAAGCTGACAAAAATCTTGAAGAAGCATCAACCCCTTTGACATTTAAACCCATACCCATGTACTGCTTCAATACATTATTAAACTCGTCCTTTCGCAAAAGACCATTATTAACGAAAATACAATATAAGTTAGTGCCAATAGCTTTGTTTAATAAAATTGCAGCAACAGTTGAATCTACTCCTCCAGAAAGTCCCAAAATAACTTTATCATTTTGTATTTTTCTTTTCAAATATGCAACAGTTTCTTCAACGAAAGAATCAGCTGTCCAGTCTTGTTTAACTTTAGCAATTTCTACAAAAAAATTTTTTAATAGCTGTTTCCCATCTTTTGTATGATAAACCTCAGGATGAAATTGTATGGCATAAGTAAATTCTCCTTCAATTTTATATGCTGCATTTTCAACGTCGTGAGTACTTGCTAATAAAACTCCATTTGTAGGTAGATTTTTAATAGTATCGCTATGACTCATCCAAACCTGAGTACCAACTGAAATTCCGTTAAAAAAAGATTCATTTTCTTTCACGTATGATAAGTTAGCACGTCCATACTCTCTAGTATTTGACGAGGCAACTTTACCTCCTGAAAAATGAGCTAAATATTGGGCACCATAACACACTGCAAGTAATGGTTTTTTTTTGCGTATATTTTTTAAATTTGGATGTAGTGCACCTTTACCTCGAACAGACTGCGGACTTCCAGATAATATTACTGCTTTGTAATCGTCTAAACTAATCGGGATTTTATTGAAAGGATGGATTTCACAGTATATGTTTAATTCCCTAACACGACGTGCAATAAGTTGTGTGTATTGAGATCCGAAATCTAGAATTAATACCTTGTCATGTTGCATGCTCAAAATTACTATTTATATACAAATTCTTTATAATTTTTTCTTAAAATTATAAAGAAATTATAGATAAGCTTTGTTGAAAAGGTTCCATTTCAGATTTCAATTTTTGAATAAAATCATGTCCATATATAGCATAAAATGAACTGAAATTAATTGAACGCTCTTGTAAGTTACCGTTGGGAAATAGAGTCTTTTGAAGCGACAAAGCTTTCTCTATATGATCACTATACTTATTCTTCTCTGCCTTTAATAACCGTTTTTCTAATTTAGAAAGTCCGTTAATCTGTTTCTTTTCTTGAGCAGAAACAGCTCCTAAAAAAGAGGAATCAGTTTGTTTAGCAATAGTATATAAATCTTCAAATTGTTTTTTTAAATAATTTTTCAAAGAGCTAAAATCAATGTTTTGTTTCGTATAATTTTTAGCAATTTTAGTTTTTAAATCGTCTTTTGATAAAAATAGATCATCAACTTGAAGGTTTAACTTTTTTAATTGTCTTAAATGTTTTTTTGATACTATAATAGCTGAATTTCGATGCATTAGAATTGGAAAACATACTTTAGAAATATCAAAATAAGATTTAAGCTGCAACCAGTATGATAATTCATTACTACCACCAGTATAACTCAAATTTGGTAAAATACATTCCTGATACATTGGCCTCATAATTACATTAGGAGAAAAACGAGCAGGGTGTTTATCAATTTCTTCAATTAAATCATCTAGGGTGAAATTTAAGCTTGTATTAAGCACTTGAAAAACACCTTCATTTTCAACAATACGTTGTCGAATATTATCTTTCATATAGAAGAGATTAATTGGTCTCGGGTTAACTTGAATTTTAAAATTTTTATCAATATTCTTTATTTTATTATTTGTTTTAGTAACTGAACTGAAGGAAAGTTTGTCAATAAGCTCATTTTTAATATGAGAAACGAATAAGCTTTTAAAAATAGAGTCATCACCATCAATAATAACAATTCCCTCTTTTCCAAAGATATTGTGTACCAAACATCTAGTGGCATCAGCTAAATTTTTAGACGAAATATATGATTGATTAAAAAGGTCCTTTAATTCTTTTCCATAAGGAGTTTTCTTAACAGCAATTGAAAATTTTTTATAAATATCTACTAAACCTCTAGTGGAAAATCGTCCAACAGGTCCTTTTGCATTTTGAAGCCATTGGAGTTTTTCGTCTCCCACATTGAAATGGTTGATTTCATTAAAATCATGATCTTCACTTGCCATCCAAAATATGGGTACAAATTTATTTTTTGGGTATTTTTTTTGTAATTCATTAGCTAAGTTTATTACAGAAATAATTTTGTATATAAAAAATATTGCTCCCCCCATTAAATTAAGTTGATGACCAGTTGTAACAGTGAAAGTCTGCTTATCTTTCAATGAGTCGATTTGCATCTTAGTATAATCATCTGGGTTTAGATAATTATATTGCTTATGTAACCCTTTAACTAAAATTTGACGGTTTTTTACTGAAAAAGTTTTTTTCTTAGAACTTATTTGTTCGGCAAAAGATTCAATTTTTGGGGGATTTCCGTAAAAATTTCCCAATTGTGGATTTCCTAACAAAACTTGATTTAAAAGTTTTGGCAAGATTTGGGTTTTTACATATGGAATTTGTTGACTTGACATTACTAAAATTGATTATCAAAGATAATTGAATAAATTTTATTGATTAGCTACCTTTACTTTTGCATACAAATCAAAATCTGAAGCGCCAGTGATAATTACATTACTAAATTCACCTATTTTTAGATATACTTTAGAAGCATCAATTAAAACTTCGTTGTCAACATCGGGAGAATCAAATTCTGTACGACCTACAAAATACTTTCCTTCTTTACGATCAATTACAACTTTATAAGTACGACCAATTTTTGCTTGGTTCAACTCCCATGAAATTTGAGATTGAATCTCCATAATTTCATTAGCTCGTGCTTGTTTGATATCTTCAGGAACGTCATCTTTTAAATTGTAAGCATGAGTATTTTCTTCGTGAGAATAGGTGAAACACCCTAACCGTTCAAAACGCATATCTTTAACCCATTGTTTTAATATATTAAAATCATCTTCTGTTTCTCCTGGGTAGCCAACAATCAATGTTGTTCTAATAGAAATTTCAGGGATAATATTTCGGAATTTATGAATTAGTTTTGTTGTTTTTTCTTGAGTTGTACCCCGACGCATGCTCTTTAATATTTTATCTGAAATGTGTTGTAGAGGAATATCTAAATAATTACAAATTTTTGGCTCTTTTTTCATTACTTCCAAAA
>Ga0209503_10000418_pt1 | contig 27388 bp, 28 predicted proteins | sample SouAtlMetagenome_2_FD_187448 | JGI IMG/M metagenome (GOLD analysis project Ga0209503, IMG submission 187448) | Marine eukaryotic phytoplankton communities from Atlantic Ocean - South Atlantic ANT15 Metagenome (SPAdes) (version 2) | ecosystem: Environmental > Aquatic > Marine > Oceanic | place... | reverse complement strand
AAAACAAAAATTTATTTAAAAAGAGAAGATCTATGCCATACGGGAGCTCACAAAATAAATAATACAATTGGTCAAATTATACTGGCAAAAAGGCTAGGTAAAAAAAGAATTATTGCTGAAACTGGTGCAGGCCAACATGGTGTTGCTACTGCTACAGTTTGTGCTTTGATGGGAATTGAGTGTGTTGTTTATATGGGTGAAATTGATATTTCTAGACAAGCTCCAAATGTAGCACGAATGAAAATGCTCGGTGCCAAAGTCAGATCTGCAACATCTGGAAGCAGAACTTTAAAAGATGCAACAAATGAAGCAATAAGAGACTGGATTGCAAATCCAATCGATACACATTATATTATTGGATCAGTAGTTGGTCCGCATCCCTACCCTGACATGGTGGCAAGATTTCAATCCGTCATTGGATATGAAACTAAAAAACAATTACTTGAAATGGAACAAACGGACAAACCTACTCATGTTATTGCTTGTGTTGGAGGAGGAAGTAATGCAGCAGGTTTATTCTATCCATTTTTGAATGATTTAGATGTTGAAATTGTATGTGTAGAAGCTGCTGGAAAAGGAGTTAATAGCGGAGAAAGTGCAGCAACATCAATTCTTGGTACAGAAGGAATTATTCATGGTTCAAAAACACTTCTAATGCAAACCCAAGATGGTCAAATTACTGAACCTTATTCAATTTCAGCAGGTCTTGATTATCCTGGAATCGGACCAATGCATGCAAATTTATTTAAATCAAAAAGAGGAAAATTTATTTCTGTTGATGATGATGATGCCATGAAATGGGGGCTTATGCTTTCACAAATTGAAGGGATAATCCCAGCAATTGAGACTTCACATGCATTTGCTGTTTTAGAGAAAATGGATTTTAATAAAGATGACATTATTATATTTAATTGCTCAGGAAGAGGTGATAAAGACTTAGATACTTACATTGATTATTTTAAATTATGAAAAAACTTATTATTATTTACACTGCTATTTTTTGTATCAATCTTATCTCATGTAAAAGTGAGAATTATGATGGTACAGAATCTGATAAAAAAAACGTCTTATTCATCATGACTGACGATTTAAATTGTGATTTAGGTTCTTACAACCATAATCTGGTAATAAGTCCCAATATTGACAATCTTGCTAGCAATGGTTCTCTATTTTCAAATGCTCATGTTCAATGGCCTCAATGTGGACAATCTAGAGCTTCATTTATGACTGGAATGTACTCTAATCAAACGAAACACACAAAGTTGAATGTTGATATTCGAACTACAATACCAGATGTAGTGACGCTTGGCCAAAGATTTAGGCAAAGGGGTTATAAATCAGTTCGGATTGGAAAAATATATCATTATGACAATCCGGGGTCAATTGGAACATCTAGCGCTGACGATATACACACCTGGGATTATACTATAAATCCATATGGAAGAGATAAGGAAGAAGAATACAAAGTGAAGACACTTAAGACAAGAGCATATGGTGGAACTTTAAGTTGGTTAGAAGCAGATGGTACAGACGAAGAACAAACTGATGGAATTGTAGCTACTGAAGCAATTGAACAACTTGAAAAATTTTCTAAATCAGATCAAAACTTTTTTTTAGCTGTTGGTTTTTTTAAACCTCATACACCGTATGTTGCTCCAAAAAAATATTTTGATATGTATGACATTAGCGAAATTGATATCCCACAAATGAATAATGAATTTTTGAACACAATACCCGAGCCTGCTGCTGTTTCATTACGGCACAAAGCAGATGGAAAAGGAAATCAGTATGATCTAAAGAAAACTGAAGCTCAAGAAATCAAAAGAGCATACTACGCAACTATTACTTTTTTAGATGCCCAAGTTGGAAGAATTATTAAAAAACTTAAAAAAACAGGGCTAGACAAAAATACTATAATTGTATTTTCAAGTGACCATGGTTATCATTTAGGAGAACAAGGACACTGGCAAAAACAAACTTTATACGAAAAAACAACTCGAGTGCCTCTAATTTTTTCTGGTCCAGGAATAAAAAAGGGAACAAGAAGTAATTCCCCTGTTGAACTTATTGATATGTACCCAACTCTCATGGAACTAACAGGCATAAAAGCTCCTGATCATGTTGTAGGAAAAAGCCTAGTCCCTATTTTCAATGATAGTAGCTATAAAATTAGGAATAGTGCACTTACAAGGTGGATTGCTACTAGGTTTAATAATGTTGAGGGTTATTCAATTAAAACCGAAAGATATCGTTTTGTTAAATGGGGAGAGAAAGGAGAATATGGCTATGAATTATATGATCATAAGTATGATAAAAAAGAAAATAAAAATTTAGCTAAGGATGAAAGTTATAAATCGATAATTGATTCTATGAAGATTGAAATTGATTTTAGAATTTCTGAAGCTAGAAAAAAACCCAAAGGCCTTGGTAGACAACTTGAAGAAAAAACTTACAAGCGTTTTACATATACACCTGGGGACTTATATGATGTTAATAGTAAACGAGTCTATTTAAAACCTGCTGATGAATAGAATTAATCAATTATTTAAAAACTCAAAAGATATTCTGTCTATATATTTCACATCCGGTTTTCCGAAATTAGATGATACCCTTGAAATAATTAAAGAACTTGATAGTTCCAATGTTCAAATGATTGAGATTGGTTTGCCTTTTAGTGATCCTCTTGCTGATGGACCAACGATTCAAAAAAGCTCTGAAATAGCTCTTAAAAATGGTATGACTACTGATTTACTTTTCAAACAATTAAATGGGCTTCGTGCAATAACCGATATTCCAGTTGTTATTATGGGTTACTTCAACCCAATTCTACAATATGGATTTGAAAAGTTTTGTAGAAGATGTAAAAATGTTGGTATAGATGGACTAATTGTTCCTGACCTTCCTGTTGAAATATACCAAAAAGATTACATTAAAATCACTGAAAAATTTGCCTTAAATATGATGTTTTTAATCACTCCACAAACATCAAATGAAAGAATTTATAAAATTGATAAATTTTCTAATGGATTTATTTACATGGTAAGCAGTTATAGTGTTACTGGTGCCAGAAACTCCTTTGATGAATATCAAATTGATTATTTCAAGAGAATAAAAAAAATGAAATTATCCAACCCACTTTTAATAGGTTTTGGTATTGGAAATAACAATACTTACAAGACTGCATGTAAATATAGCAGTGGGGCAATAATCGGTTCTGCATTTATAAAACATATTAAGAGAAATGGTGTCAAAAGCACTAAAGATTTTATAAGCGAAGTAACTGAATGATTATCTTGTAAAAACTGGTGAGTTGATATCAACAGTTTCTGACTCGTTAAAAGAATAACTTCCTAAATTGAATCCAAGTAAATTATCATAATCTTTAACATTATTGTCAACTATATATCTAACCATCAAACCTCTGGCTTTTTTTGCATAGAAAGATATAATTTTAAGTTTTCCATTTTTAAAATCCTTGAAAACAGGTGAGATAATCCTACCATAAAACTTTTTCGTGTCAAAAGCATTAAAATATTCATTACTGGCAAGATTAATTAACAGTTCGTCCGATGACATTTCTTCAATAATTGATTTGGTTATCTTTTCTGACCAAAACTTATATAAATTTTCAGAGCCATTGACAGGTAATTTAGTTCCCATCTCCAGTCTATAAGGTTGAATTAAATCTAATGGTTTTAATACACCGTAATAGCCTGATATAATTCTTAATGATTTTTGAAGATCATAAATCTTATCCTTTGATAATGTTTTAATATCAATTCCGCTGTAGACATCACCATTAAATGCAAAGATAGCAGGTCGAGAATTTGAATCATTATGATTCTCATTAAAGTCATTATTTCTTTTCCAATTTAAATCAGAAAGCTTTTGAGAAATTCCTTGTAGCTTCATTAGATCACTTGGTGTTTTCTGTTTTAAAACTGAATTTATCTCTGAAGTGTTATTCAAAAAAACAGGCTTAGTGTAATTGAGACTATCTATTTTAGATTCAAAATCTAGAGATTTAGCAGGTGAAATAAGAATTTTCATACTGTAAAATTAAATATTTTTTGAATATTTTTTCCACTTTTCCAAACACGAATTAAAGTCATCAGGAACTTCAATTTTGAATACCATTTTTTTATTTTTTATTGGATGTACAAAACCTAATGTTTTAGCATGTAATGCTTGCCTAGGTAATACTTTAAAACAATTTTCAACAAATTGCTTGTACTTATTAAAAATTGTTCCTTTTAATATTTTATCACCGCCATATCTAATGTCATTAAAAATAGGGTGTCCAATATATTTCATATGTGCTCTTATTTGGTGTGTTCTTCCTGTTTCTAATTGACATTCAATAAGAGAAACATATCCATAATCCTCAACAACTTTGTAATGAGTTACAGCTCTTTTTCCAATGTTATCTTCATCAGGCACTGACATAATCATTCTGTTTTTTTTATCCCTAGATAAATTTTTATTAATTGTGTCTTTTGAGGGATTTGGAACACCCCAAACAATTGCCCAATATTTTCTTTCAATTTTTTTATGAAAAAATTGCTCTGCTAATTTTGTTAATGCTATCTCAGATTTTGCAACAACTAATAATCCGCTTGTGTCTTTATCTATTCTATGAACAAGCCCAGGTCTTCCATCACTGTTTTCAGGAAGATTTTCGTTATGATAAATTAATCCGTTTAACAGTGTTCCTGAATAATTCCCATGGCCTGGATGAACAACTTGGTTTGGTGGTTTATTAACTACCATTAAATCACTATCCTCATAAACTATATCAATATCCATCTTCTCACCGGTAATCAAATTTTCATGAGGAGGATGGTGAAACATGACTTTTACATTATCACCTGGTTTAACCTTGTAGTTTTGTTTGACTGGAATGTTGTTTGAAAAAATATAACCACTTTTTGCAGCTTTCTGAATTTTATTTCTGGTAGCATTTTCTATTCTGTTCATTAAGAACTTATCTACTCTGATAGGTTCCTGGCCTTTATCAGCCGAGAATGAAAAATGCTCAAAAAGCTCTTCATTATTTTCATCAATTTCCAAGACTATTCTTTTTTACCGTTACCTAAAATTAAATCTATTTTGGATTTTTTTGGGATTATTGAACCAGGTGGAATCGATTTCCCATCAAATTGGGCATCTAATACCATATCCTTTCCAATATTATTCTCATATATAAATTCACCTATCTCTAGATCTAATGCCATAAGAGTTGTAACGGCATTTCTCTTTGTCAATTGTATTATTTCAGGTAAGATTACATCACCGTATGAGGATGGATTAGTTGTTAGATAAATTTTTCTATTTTTTTTAACCTCTTTATTTGCAATTGGAATTTGTTCAATTACAGTATTTTTATCAAATTCCTCATTATAAAAAGAAGAATCAATTATTTCATATCTAAGATTATTTTCATTTATTAATTCATCAATTTCATTAATACTTACACCCACTAAGTCAGGAACTACAACCCTGCTTGTTTGATTAGTATAAAAAAATAAAAAAACTATCGAGGCTAATACTATTAATGAGAAAATAATAGTAGCTAAAAAAAGTTGCTTTATAAATACTTTACTGTAAAAAAACTTCATTAAAAACTTTAAAAACAAATATATATAAATAAGTATCTTTAAAATGTTTAATAAAACATATTTTTTGATGAAAAAAAATATCGCTGTTATAATGGGTGGATACTCAAGTGAGCATGATATATCAGTAAAGAGTGGAACTACTGTATTTAATCATATTGACTCAAATCTTTATAATCCATACAAGGTAATTATTGATAAAGACAATTGGAATTTGGTAACCTCAGATGGTGTAAATTATCCAATCAATAGGGAACATTTCAATTGTACTATTAATGATGTTGAAATAAACTTTGAACTTGTTTTCGTCATGATACATGGAACCCCTGGTGAAGATGGAGTAATTCAAAAATATTTTGATAATCTTAATATACCATATACTGGTCCTTCATCAGAAGTTGCTCTATTGACTTTTAATAAAAAAAGTTGTGTTGAGTTTGCAAGAAAAAATAATATCAGAACTGCAAATTCTATTTTGATAAAAGAGAACACAGACTTTTCATATGAAAAAATTGGAGAAGAATTAAAATTTCCACTTTTTGTAAAGGCAAATAATTCAGGAAGCAGCTATGGTATTTCAAAAGTTTATAATGTTAAAGAACTTGAAATTGCAATTGAAAATTCCTTTGAATTTGATAGTGAAGTTTTAGTTGAACAATTTCTTGATGGTAAAGAAGTTTCAGTTGGGGTTATGAATTATGAGAATGAAATTAAAGTATTTGGAATTACAGAAATAGCTACAACCAATGATTTTTTTGATTATGAGGCGAAATATGAGGGAAAGCATGAAGAGATCAGTCCTGCAAGAATAAATGAAATTCAAAAAGAAAATGTTGAAAAAGCTGCAAAAGAAATTTATGTAAAGTTGAATATGAGAGGGTTTTCAAGGTCAGACTTTATATTTATAGGTGATACTCCATTCCTATTAGAAGTTAATTCAATTCCTGGAATGACTGAACAAAGCATCTTCCCAAAACAAGTTAAGATGAATAATATATCTTTGAGAAAACTTTTTACATACATGATTGAGGATACTTTAAAAAATTTTAAAAAATGAGAAAGGCTATTTTTCCAGGAACTTTTGATCCCTTTACCCTTGGACATCTGGATATTCTGAACAGGAGCAAATTAATTTTTGATGAGGTCATTATTGGAATTGGCAAAAACAGTGATAAAAAATCTATGTTCAGTGTTGAAGACAGAATAAGCTTTATCCATAGCGTAGTTGGAGAATCAGATAATGTAAAAGTTATGAGTTATGAGGGTCTAACAATTGATTTTTGTAAAAATGTTAATGCAAATTTTATTGTTAGAGGCGTACGTAATAACGGTGATTTTGAATTTGAGAAAGCTATAGCAAGAACAAATAGACTTTTATCAAAAATTGAAACTGTTTTCCTTCTGACATCTGCTCAAACCTCATTCATAAGTAGCTCTATTGTAAGAGAATTAATTGAAAACAAAGGTGATTATAAGGAACTCATCCCTAAAAACATTTCTAAAATTCTTTTAAATAGGTAGTTAGAATTATCGAAATATTTCTAAAGGTTTTTTTCTTTATTTCTTTAGCCTCCTTAATTTTTTTCCATCTAACACTTCTAATTCCCTCACTTTTTTGAGGTTTGAGCTTACCCTTATAATTTGATTTCATTTTGTACCAATGTGTCTCCTTCAAAAAGTACTGTTTCTGAGTTTTAATTATATGATATGTAGTGTCAAAAAATCTATCTATTTTTATTTTTTTAACGCCAGTTTCCTCAACAACTTCCCTCAATGCTCCGTCATCAATTTTTTCATTCTTTTCAATTTTTCCTTTTGGAAGATCCCATTTTCCTTTCCTAAAAATAAACAGGATTTGGTTTTCATCATTCTTTACTATTCCACCTGCTGCTACGATTGTTTTTAATTTTTTTTTGAACTCTTTTAATAGCTTTTTTTTATTAGGATGATATAAAAAGATTTCATCATTCAGTTTTAGTTTTTTTATAATTTCTTTAATAGTTATACTTGATAATAAAAATGTTCTAGAATGATCTAGATAATTTTTATCTGATGTGAGAACAATTGATAATCTATTGACAAAAACTTTATACATTTGTATGATGGTTAAAGACGAATTTATCGCTAAAGAAACCTCTAAACTTCTCTTACAAATTAATGCAATTAAATTGAATCCTAAAAATCCATTTACTTGGGCTTCTGGATGGAAATCTCCTATTTATTGTGATAATAGAACAATTCTGTCTTATCCAAAAGTTAGAGATTTAATATGTGAATACTTAACTTCTCAAATTGAGGAGAATTTTTCCAATTTTGATGTAATTGCCGGAGTTGCGACTGGTGCAATTGGCATTGGAATGTTAGTAGCGAACAAGTTAAATAAGCCTTTCATATATGTAAGATCAGGCAGAAAAAAACATGGTCGAAAGAATAGTGTCGAAGGTTTTTTTCAAAAAAAACAAAAAGTTATAGTTATTGAGGATCTGATTAGTACTGGAAAAAGTAGCTTAGAAGCTTGCGATTCATTAATTGAAGAAAACTTAAGTGTTCAAGGTTTGGTGAGTATTTTTAATTATAATTTTGACATATCAAAAGCTAATTTTGAATCTAAAAGAATAAATTATTATTCCCTGTGCTCATATAATTTTTTAATTGAATATGCAGCTCAGCAAAATTATATTTCGATTAATGAAATAGATGAATTAAAAAAATGGAGGTCTGACCCTGAAAATTGGAATAAATAATGGAAATAATTAGAGAAACAAAACCTTTATTGTATTCTAGTAATGAGATTTATGATTATGTAATTAAAATTGATAATTATGAAGCTATTCTTGGTAATGAAATTAGAAATTTTGAAAAGCTTAGCGAAAATCAATTCAAAATTAAAATTGGCAGTATGCCTAATATTTGTTTAGAATTAGTTGAGGATAAGCTTAATTACTGTGTAAAATTAATTTCAAATGATAGTAATCTAAATTTTAAAATTTTAATATCAATAAATTCAATTGATGAAAAATCCTCAGCAGTAAATGTCAAATTTGATGGAACATTCTCATCCATGATTGAAATGATGATAAAAAATCCTTTGGAGAAATTTATAGACTCGCTAAGAAATAAAATTGAAGATTTAAAATTTTAAAAAATCAGTTTTAAATCTTTACTATTAAAAACTATTTCCTTATCATTTACAAGTAATTTTATCTTATTTTCAGAGATGATATCTATGATTTTACCATGGAATTCTTTTTGATCACTAGCAAATTTTATAAGAGAATTATTTCCGTAAAGATTATTAATATACTTAGATTTGAAATCATCAATTGAATTCTGATTAAAGCGAAAATCTAAGTCTTCAAAAAAATTTATTAATCGAGTTGTCAATTGATTTAAATCATAATCGATTCCAGTTATATTTTTAATTGAGCTTCCATTATTGATGTTATAAAAATTATTTTGATTAATATTTAATCCTATTCCTATAATATAATCATTAATATTATTTGACTTTAGAGCAGTTTCAATTAAAATACCTGAAATTTTTTTTCCATCTGACAAAATGTCGTTCGGCCATTTGACCTTAAGTTTAGGTATTTTTAGTTCTTCAAAAAATTCTAAAATAATTAGACTTACAAGCATGTTTAATTTAAAACTAGTGTAGTTAGGTTCGCAAGTCAAAGGTTTATAACAGAGTGAAATACATATATTTTTATTGGGTTCAGATTCCCAAATATTACCTCTTTGTCCCTTACCGCTTGTCTGATCATAAGTATAAACACAAAATAATTTATCAGATACATACGATTTAATTTTTTTAATATATTCATTGGTGGAATCAATGGCATTAAGTTTGATTAATTTCATCTGAACTGATTATTAATGCAAATTAAGGATAAAACACTAACTAATATTGTAAAAGGAATTGAAAATGTCAAAGGTGAAAATATTAGTATTATCGACTTTACTGAAATAGAAAACACCATATGTAAATATTTTGTGATATGTGATTGTCAATCTAATACACAAGTAAATGCAATTTCTAATTCTATTAAAAGAGTTGTGAGTAAAAACATTAAAGAAAAACCTTTAAATATTGAAGGTTTAGAAAATAAAAATTGGGTCCTACTAGATTATGTTGATATAGTGGTCCACATTTTTAAGAAAGAATTTAGAGAAGTTTATGATTTAGAAGAGTTGTGGGGTGAAGCAAAAATAATTAGATTAGATAAGAATTTATGAACAAAAAGAAAAATAATTTAAATCCGCAAAAAAATTCAACATACTGGATATATGGACTAATAATCTCTGTTTTTATAATTTTTTCATATTTAGGAAATAGTAGTAATTTTTCAGGAACAAAAAAAATAAATATTTCAACGTTTGAAAAGTATTTAAATACAGGTGAAGTTTCAAAAATCACAATAATAAATAAAACTCTAGCTGAGGTAACTCTAACTGAAAATGCTTTAATGAATGACATCCATCGTGATGTTGCTAAAGACAACTTTCTTGGACAAAGAAATTTAGTTGGTCCTCATTATAACTTTGAGGTAGGTGATCTTGAATTATTTCAAAGAAAATTAGAAAATGCAGAGAATAATGGTATTCTGTTCAATTATGAATTTAGAACCATTGAAAATAAATGGTTTGATGTTCTAATAGGTTTTCTTCCTCTAATAATTTTAGTTGGTTTATGGGTATTCTTCATGAGAAGAATGTCAGGAGGAGCTGGTGCAGGTGGATCTCAAATTTTTAGTATTGGTAAATCAAAAGCCAAGCTATTTGACGGAAGTAAGGATACAAAGGTGACATTTAAAGATGTTGCTGGATTGGAAGGTGCAAAAGAAGAGGTTGAAGAAATAGTTGATTTTTTAAAAAGTCCCTCAAAATATACCAAATTAGGTGGGAAAATACCAAAAGGTGCGTTACTTGTTGGTTTACCAGGAACTGGAAAAACATTGTTAGCGAAGGCTGTTGCTGGTGAAGCTAAAGTTCCATTTTTTTCTCTATCAGGATCTGATTTTGTTGAAATGTTTGTCGGAGTTGGAGCATCAAGAGTCCGTGATCTTTTTAAACAAGCTAAAGAAAAATCTCCATCGATAATATTTATTGATGAAATTGATGCTATCGGAAGAGCCAGAGGAAAAAATAGTATGACAGGTTCTAATGATGAAAGAGAAAATACTCTCAATCAGCTATTAACTGAAATGGATGGTTTTGGAACAAATACCAATGTTATTGTAATGGCGGCGACAAATCGAGCTGATGTTCTGGATAAAGCCCTCATGAGAGCCGGTAGGTTCGATAGACAAATTTATGTCGATCTTCCTGATGTCAGAGAAAGAAAGGAAATTTTTGAGGTACATCTAAAACCCCTCAAAAAAACTAAAGGTTTAGATTTAGATTTTCTATCTAAGCAAACCCCAGGATTTTCCGGTGCAGATATAGCCAATGTATGTAATGAAGCTGCTTTAATAGCAGCAAGAAAATCAAAAAAATCTGTTGGAAAACAGGACTTCTTAGATGCAGTTGATAGAATTGTTGGTGGGCTTGAAAAGAAAAATAAAATAATTTCACCCAAAGAAAAGAAAACTATTGCCTATCACGAGGCTGGTCATGCAACCGTAAGTTGGATGTTAGAACATGCTGCACCATTAGTAAAAGTAACAATCGTGCCTAGAGGAAGATCATTAGGAGCTGCTTGGTACTTACCCGAGGAGAGACAAATAGTTAGTACTGAACAAATTCTTGATGAAATGTGTGCAGCACTAGGTGGAAGAGCAGCTGAAAAAGTAATTTTTAATAAAATATCTACAGGCGCATTGAGTGATCTTGAAAAAGTTACAAAACAAGCTCGATCAATGGTAACAGTATATGGTTTAAATGATAAAATTGGAAATTTAACATATTATGATTCATCAGGTCAAAACGACTATGGTTTTACAAAACCATATAGTGATACAACAGCTCAAGTCATTGATAAAGAAATTTCAAATATCATTGAGACTCAGTTTAAGAGAGCAATCAGTCTACTAAAAAAACATAAGAAAAAACTAGAGGAGCTTGCCAACTACCTACTGGACAAGGAGGTTATTTTTAAAGAAGATCTTGTAAGAATTTTTGGTGATAGACCATTCGATGATAAAAGTGCTTTAGAAAAAAAATAACTTTTTTAATTAACTTTCTTTAATTACTATCTTTATAGTAAATAATACAATTGAAGAAACTTTTTCAATCATTTTTTAAGTCCAAAAGTCTTGACCAAGATAAAGAGGAAAACGAAGAAGAATATAAATATCTTCCAAAAAAAGATGAGTTAGTTGAGGACAAATTCACACTAAATTTCAGTTCTAATGGTGGTAAATTTTTATATGCAACTGATTTAGAGGAATGTGATGAATATTTTATTAAAATTTTAGAAGAAAATAATTGGGCTGAAAAAAGTATTTTATGCTTCAATAGTTCTTTCACTAAAAATTATATTCCAAATAATCAAATCAAGTTTAATAAATCAAATCTGAACTCTAATTTGTTTGTTACTGATTGTGAGTTTCTCGTAGCCAAAGATGGAAGTATTCTAGTAAGTGCTAAACAAATTCAATCTTATAAATCAAATGATCTCCCAAATAACATAATTGTTATGGCTAGAACAAGTCAATTATCCGAAACGCTGAGTAAAGGACTTGAAGGAATAAGAATAAAATATTCAAATAATCTTCCATCAAATATTACCTCTATTAAAAACTTTAATAAAGGTGAAGGTGAGGATTTAAATTTTCTAACCTATGGATCTAGTGCTAAAAATTTATATTTGATTCTACTGGAAGATTTATAATGAAAGACTTATTTCCCAGAATTATTTCATCAATTTTTTATGTATTGGCCATTCTTGGATCGATTTACTATGGTTTCAAATCGTTTATCATACTATTGATATTATTTTGTGTTATTATAATTATTGAATATGGAAAAGTTTTAAGAAAAGATGAGGAGCATTTCGAGTTTATTAAATATGGCTCTAGATATGGGCTTGCTCCAGGACTTTTTATGAATACAGAATTTCTTCCATTATTTTTCAGCATTAGTTTTGGATTATTACCAATTATGAGTAATGAAATATCAATTGAAGATATTGGACCCTTAATCGTTCTTTTTCTTTTTGTAACTATATTATTATCCATTATTCATCTTTATTGTCTATTTCTAAATAAAAAACTCTTTAAGTACAAGAAAATAAGTAAAGCATGGCCATTGTTTGGAGTTAATTGTTCATTCCTATTAATAATTTATTCGATTATGTCTTTCGATTTTGTTGATATTAAAAATGTGATTTTAGCATATTTATTTTTGATATGGGGAATAGATACCGTAGGATATTTAATTGGTGTTAATTATGGAAAAACAAAACTATTTGAATCCCTATCTCCAAAAAAAACTGTTGAAGGCGCAGTAGCTTCAATGATTTTTTCAATTTTATATGGATTTTTAATTTCATCATTCGTAAGCGATTTAGGTACAATATTGATAGTAATACTTTGTATTTTAACATGTTTTTTTGCAATTCTGGGGGATTTAGTACAATCCAAAATAAAACGTGAATTAAAAATCAAAGATTTTGGAAAATTACTTCCTGGTCACGGAGGCATCTATGACAGATTAGATAGTATAATTTTTTCATTTCCAATTCTATATTTTATCTTCCAGTTTTTATAGCAAATGTTTCACAAAGAGGGTCATACTATAATTTTAATTTTTTTATTTGCTGTTACAGCTGATATATTACTTCTTGAGTATATTCTTGATGATGGCTTAATTAAAATAATACTTCAATCAGTCTCAATAGTAATTCTTCTATTAATCCTACAATTTTTTAGAAACCCAGTTCGTAATACAATTATTAATTATAAATATATAATTTCACCCGTAGATGGAAAAGTGGTTAACATTAAAAAAGTTTATGAAAAGGAATACTTTAAAGATGAGAGACTTCAAGTTTCTATTTTTATGTCACCATTAAATGTTCATGTTACTAGGTATCCAATATCAGGTAAAGTCAACTTTAGTAAATATCATCCTGGAGAATATTTAGTGGCATGGCATCCAAAATCATCAGAAAAAAATGAAAGAACGACAATCGTATTAGAAAATGAAATTGTTGGAGAAATTCTTTATAGACAAATTGCAGGAGCATTAGCTAGACGTATTGTAAACTATGCTGAAGTTGGTGAAAATGTTACACAAGGTAAAGATGCGGGTTTCATCAAATTTGGTTCTAGAGTAGATCTATTCTTACCTGTTGATTCAAGTTTAAATATTGAAATCAATCAGCATTTACGAGGTGGTGAGGATATTATATCCGAATTTTAATTACTTAAACTATTTAGTTTATTTTCCAAGCTAGAAATCTTGGAGTTTATATCATCAAGTTTTTTCTTTTCATTTTCTATAACTTGATTAGGTGCATTATCTACAAATTTTTTATTTGACAATTTTTTTTCTAAAATATTTTTAAATCCAATATTATAATCTAAATCTTCTTTAACTTTTAAAATATCAGCTTCACTTAGCTTTTTGTCTGATTTTATAAAATAATTGTGTTTTCCTACCAATATAGAATTCATTTTTGAGGATTCATTTGTTCTAGATTGAATTAATTCACAATTAGTTAGTTTTTCCAAAACACTTTTTAGTTGACCATCTAAAATTTTATTTTGATAATATATCTTGATAGAGTCTTTGAAGCCTATACTATTAGTTTTCTTAAAATGTCTAATCTTAGTTATTAATTCATTAACGTGTTCAAAGTTTCCAATGATTTTATTATCAGCATTACGACTTTTTGGCCACTCTAAATTTTGATCTTTATGAATAGACTTACTGTGAATCTCAGATGATATAAAAGGCATAAATGGATGTAAAATGGATAAAATTTTATTAAATAATGAGTTAATTTCCGAAATTGTTTTTTGAGACATTTTTTCTCCAAACTTTGGTTTTACTATTTCCAAAAAAGTTGAACAAAAGTCATCCCAGACCAATTTGTAGGTAATCATTAAAGCCTCTGAAATTTTAAATTTATCAAAGGCATCATTTATAGCATTAATTTTTAAATTTAGTTCCTCATTAAACCATTTTATTGCTGCTATTTCATGTAATTCCTGGTATTTTTCATTAGAAATTTCAAAACCATTAATTAATCTAAATGCATTCCATATTTTATTTGAAAAGTTTTTCCCTTGTTCACACAGTTTTGTATCAAATAATAAGTCATTTCCTGCAGGTGCAGAAAATAATAACCCAATTCTTACACCATCAGCACCATAATTTTCAATAAGTTCAATTGGATCAGGTGAATTACCTAACTGCTTAGACATTTTTCTCCCTTTTTCATCCCTAACAAGACCTGTAAAATATACATTGTTAAATGGTTTTTTACCTCTAAAATAATATCCACTCATTATCATTCTAGCTATCCAAAAGAATAAAATATCAGGGCCAGTAACTATGTCAGATGTTGGATAGTAATAATTTATATCTTCATTTTCAGGTTCTCTAACACCATCAAAAACGCTTATGGGCCATAGCCATGATGAAAACCATGTGTCTAAAACGTCATCATCTTGAATAAGATCTTTTATAGTGATATCATGGTTGTCAAATTTTGATTTAAACTTTTTTAATGCTTCTTTAATATTTTTAGCTACAACAAATTTTGAGTTATCTTTCTTCAGATAAAAAACAGGGATTCTGTGACCCCAATAAAGCTGCCTAGAAATATTCCAATCTCTTATATTTTCCATCCAATTGCGATAAACATTAATATATTTTTTTGGATGAAATTTAACTTCACCAGACAATACTGCATCAAGTGCAGGTTTAGCTAGTTCTTTCATCTTGACAAACCATTGTAATGATAACTTTGGCTCTACAACACAACTAGTTCTTTCGGAAAGAGCTATATTATGGTTATAATTCTCGATTTTAGATATTAAACCTTGATCATTTAATTGCTCAATAATTTCCTTTTTAACTTTAAATCTATCTTTCCCTTCAAAGTCCATGGCATGTTCATTTAAGCTAGCATCATCATTAAAAACATCAATTATTTCTAAATTGTGTTTTTTTCCAATTAAAAAATCCTTTTCACTGTGGGCCGGTGTAACTTTTAAACATCCTGTTCCAAAATCAATTTCAACTGAATCATCAAAAACAATTGGAATTTCACGATTCACTATCGGAACTATTAGTTTCTTATTTTTTAACTTTTTATATCTTTTATCATTCGGATTTACAGCTACAGCTGTATCCCCAAAAATAGTCTCAGGCCTAGTTGTTGCAATTGACAAATAATCATTTGAATCTACTATTTTGTATTTTAAATAATAAAGTTCAGTCTCTTCCTCCTTGTAAATTACCTCTTCATTTGATAGAGTTGTTTTTGCCTCTGGATCCCAATTAACAATTTTTTTGTCACGATAAAGATATCCCTCATCAAATAGTCTAATAAATGTATCAATGACAGATTCTGATAAATCTTCGTCTAAAGTAAATTTAGTTCTAGTCCAGTCACAGGAGCACCCAATTCTTTTCAACTGATTTAGTATTAAGCCTCCGTGTTTATTTGTCCATTCCCAAGCATGATCTAAAAATTTTTCTCTGCTTATATCACTCTTAGTAATTCCTTGATCTCTTAGCATTTTTACAACTTTTGCTTCTGTGGCAATTGATGCATGATCTGTACCTGGCACCCAACAAACATTAAAATCCCTAAGTCTTGCCCTTCTTATAAGAATATCTTGAATCGTATTGTTGAGCATGTGACCCATGTGTAAAATTCCTGTGACATTTGGTGGAGGAATAACTATTGTGTAAGGCGTTCTGTGATCAGGAACCGACTTGAACAAGTCTTTTTCGCCCCATCTTTCCAACCATTCAGCCTCTACTTGTCTAGCATTGTAAACTTTTTCAATTCCCATTTCATTAATTTATACAAAAGTAACCAACTAGTTAAAGATTTAAAAGGGAAAATAATTTTTGTAAAAGGATTTAAAAGAATTATTTTTAAATAAATTATTAAAAATGAAAAATTCAGCTCTCACATTTATAACATTATTCATCTCTTTTTTTATTTTTTCTCAAGAAAAACAAGCAGAAATTAAGTTTGAAGTTACAACTATAGATTATGGTGAGGTTGAATTTGAATCTGATGGTAAAAGAGTTTTTAAATTTAAAAATGTTGGAACTGCTCCACTTATATTTAAAAGAATTTCATCCTCATGTGGTTGTACCATACCTAAAAAACCTGAAAAACCAATCGAACCTGGTGATTCTGGTGAAATTGAAGTTGAATACGACACCAAAAGAGTTGGTATTTTTATGAAAGCAATCTCTGTTGTTTCAAATTCTAAAAACTCATCAATTGTACTTAGGATAAAAGGTGAGGTCCTAGAGGAAGAAGACGAGGAAGAGGACGAAGAAAAAAATAATAATTAAATTCTGCAATAAAGCATTTGAAAAAAGTCTCCTTAAGGCCGTACAACTCATTTGGCGTAGATGCTTATGCTAAAGATTTTGTAAGTGTTGAATCTGAGAAGGAGATTGTAGAATTTCTTGAAAAAAATAAAAGTAAAAGTTTATTAATTCTTGGTGGAGGCACCAATATATTATTTAAAAAAGATATAGATTATCCTGTACTTAAAATTGATATTAAGGGAATTGAAATAATAAATGAGGATGATAATGAGGTTTTAATCTCAGTTGGTGCAGGAGAAAACTGGAATGAACTTGTATGGTGGAGTATTGAAAATGATTTTGGTGGTATAGAAAATTTGGCATCAATTCCAGGTAATGTTGGAAGTGCTCCAATTCAAAATATTGGAGCCTATGGTAAAGAAATCAGTGAAGTAATAGAAAATTGTAGAGGTGTTTTCATAGACAATTGTTCATTAAAAATATTTAAAAATGAAGAATGCAATTTTTCATACCGTAGTTCAATTTTCAAAGAAGATTTAAAAAATAAATTTATTATTACTAATGTTACACTTAGGCTAACAAAAAAAAACCACAACATAAACTCCGAATATTATTCCCTAAAAAATGATTTAGAGGAAAACGGAATAAAAAATCCAACAATAAAGAGGATAGCTCAATCTGTTAGCAATATTAGAAAAGAAAAACTTCCTGATTATGAAAAAATCGGCAATGCAGGTAGTTTTTTTAAGAATCCAATAATTGATAAATTCAAATTAAAAAAAATTAAATCTTTATATCCAGATATCATTAGCTATAATATTGGAAAATCAAATTATAAAATACCTGCTGGGTGGTTGATTGAAAAATGTGGTTTCAAGGATATAAAACAGAAAAAAGTTTCAGTTTATGAAAAACAGGCATTAGTTATTATAAATTTAGGAGATGCAAAAGGAATTGACATATATGCTTTTTCTCAAAAAATTAAAGAAACTGTTAGAGAAAAATTTGATATATTGCTTGAAGAAGAGGTGAATATTATTTGATATGGAAATCTATATAATAACTATATTGTTACTAGCCCTAGCATTTGCTGGAATATCTGTTAAAATAATCTTTAAAAAAGATGGTAAATTTTCTGGTACTTGTGCAAGTAATAATCCTTTTCTTAATAAGGATAGTGATAAACCATGTGGAATTTGTGGAAAACTTCCCGAAGAAAATGACTGCAAAAAGCCAACAATGAATTTCAATTAATTGAACTTTATTTATTAATGTCAAAAAAAGAATTGCCATCGTTTGACAATTTATTAAATTCCAATTGGGATTATGTTTATAATTATCTTCTAAAGAAAACTTCCAACAAATACATTTCAGAGGAAATTACTATTAAGTCATTTTCTAAAGCATTTGAAAAAATCAAAATGTATGATCCAAAATATAATTTTAAAACATGGCTAATCTCAATAGCTAAAAACAATTATTCTGATTACTTAAAAAAAAAGAAGCTGTTATTTAATGAAGTTAACTCACAAAAAATAGAAAATATAGTTTATGAATTAAATCCTGAACAAGATTTAATTAATAAACAGAGTTATGAAAATCTAAATGTGAAGATTGATGAGCTTAAACCAATGTATAGAGATATAATAAAACTTAGATATTTGGAAGATTTATCCATTCAAGAAATCTCAGAAAAATTAAATCAACCAGTTAATACAATAAAAATTAAAATTTTTAGAGCAAAAAAACTTTTAGGTGAAAAATTAAAATCAGAGTGATAGAATATTTAAAAAAATTAGGACCAGGTCTTTTATTTGCAGGAGCAGCCATAGGTGTTTCGCATCTTGTGCAATCTACAAAAGCTGGTGCAGAATTTGGATTTGGACTTATTTGGGCTCTTCTTCTATGTAATTTTTTTAAATACCCATTTTTCCTATTTGGAACAAAATATGCTCATGCTACGGGTGAAACATTACTTGACGGATATAAAAGAATTGGAAATTATGTTTTAATTATATATTTGGCTTTATCTATTGTAACAATTTTTACTATACAAGCAGCTGTTACAATTGTAACTGCAGGCCTTGCAATAGAACTATTTGGAATAACCTCAAACATTACATTATGGTCAGGTATTATAATTATTTTTTGCTTGTTAATTTTAATCATTGGAAAATATCGTTTGCTCGATAATTTAATTAAGGTAATTATTCTAATCCTGGGAGTTTCAACTGTTATAGCATTATTCTACGCTAACCTAAATTCGAATGCAACTGTAGAGATCAAACAAATTATGCCATCTAATTTTGAAGGAATAATTTTTCTTGCAGCTTTTATGGGCTGGATGCCAGCACCATTAGATGTTTCTATATGGCAATCAATATGGACAAAAGAGAAAATATCTCTAGATAAAAATATTAACTATAAAACTGCTCTATTTGATTTCAATATTGGTTACCTAACCACGGTAGTTTTAGGTATTTGCTTTATTGGTCTTGGTGCTTTTGTCATGTACAATTCTGGTGAAAGTTTTTCGAATAATGGTGGTGAATTTGCAGGTCAACTTATTAATTTATATACATCCAGTTTAGGTGAAAATATGTTTTTACTTATAGCAATTGCTGCGTTCACAACTATGTTTAGTACAACACTTACCTGTCTAGATGCTTCACCAAGAGCTATGGGTAAATCACTAAGCTTATTAGGTTACAAAAAATTGGGAGGATATACCTTTTGGTTAATATTACTTTCCGTTGGAACTTTTATGATTTTTGTATTTTTAATGTCTGAGATGGGAAGTTTAGTAAGAGTCGCAACTATTTTATCCTTTGTTACGGCTCCAATATATGCTATCCTAAACTATACTCTAGTAACTAGCAAGTATATGCCTAAGCAAAATAGACTAAATTTTGCAATGAAAATTTATTCAATTTTGGGTATAATTTTTCTAACATTTTTTTCAGTATGGTATTTAACATTGATTTAAAATTCATTTATATTTGCATCTCAATAAATTGCGTTGGAAACTAAATTAATTGGACATAAAAAAAGTAAATCGAATAACTGGGTTAAAATAGATATTAGAAATAGAAATTCTGAATCAAAAATTTCTAAAAAAAATAATTTTGGGTTCAAGAAAAAACCTGAATGGATAAGGGTAAAACTACCTACAGGAAAAAAATATTCTAATTTAAGAGGCCTAGTAGATAAATATAAATTAAATACAATCTGCTCATCAGGAAGCTGTCCTAATATGGGTGAATGTTGGGGAGAAGGCACTGCTACTTTTATGATCTTAGGTAACATATGTACAAGATCATGTGGATTTTGTGGTGTAAAAACTGGTAGACCACTTTCAGTGGATTGGGAAGAACCAGAAAAGGTTGCTAAATCCATCTCCGTAATGGGCATTAAGCACGCTGTAATTACGTCTGTAGACAGGGACGATTTGACTGATATGGGTTCAATTATTTGGGCTGAAACTGTAAAAAGTATAAGAAGACTTAACCCGGGTATAACTTTAGAAACATTGATTCCAGATTTTCAAGGTATTCATAAACACCTTGACAGAATTGTGGAAGTGATGCCTGAAGTAATTTCTCACAATATCGAAACCGTAAAAAGACTTACAAGAGAGGTTAGAATTCAAGCCAGGTATGAAAGAAGTTTAGAAGTTTTAAGTTATTTAAAGTCAAAGGGAGTAAATAGAACTAAGTCCGGTATTATGCTTGGTTTTGGTGAAAAAAAAGAAGAAGTTATTCAAACTATAAAAGACCTAAGAAAAGCTAAGGTTGATGTTATAACCATAGGTCAATATTTACAGCCCTCAAAGAAACATCTTCCGGTTAAGAACTTTGTTGACCCAACAGAATTTAACTTCTATAAAAAATTCGCTGAAGATTTAGGATTTGTTCATGTTGAGAGTGGACCACTTGTTAGATCATCTTATAAAGCCCAAAAACACATCACTTAAAGGTATTTATAATCTCAGATTTAAAATTATTTTCATCATTTAAAAACTTAACTTTTATATCGATGTAATAAATATTATCGAGTGATCGATTATTTATTATTTTATAATAGTCTTTTTTTGTAGTAATTACCTTTTTATCAATTGATTTCGATTTTATTGTGTTGATATCATAGTCAGAATATTTGTGATGGTCATTAAACTTTAGGTGATCAAAACTTATTCTGTTCTTTTTTAAAAATTTTTCTAATTCTGAACTATCAGCAATTCCAGTTACCAAAAGAATATGTGAATCAACTAAGTCTTTAATTTTTATTTCATCTCTACCTTTTAGAAAATGATGATAATCAATTGTTGTAAAAAATACTTTTTGATGTGATAGGGGAGCAATTTTTTTAATTATTTCTTGTCTTTTATTAATTTCTAGTTCTGGTGGACACTTTGAAATTATAATTATTTGAGCTCTTTTAATTCCTGATTTTGGTTCTCTTAAATTTCCAGAGGGTATTACAAAATCATTGTAGTACGGGTTACTAAATTTTGATAAAACTATGTTTAAACCACATTTTAAACTTCTGTGCTGAAATGCATCGTCAAGAACAAACATTTGTATATCATCTACCCTCTCTATGGTTTTTTTTATACCAATTACTCTTTTTTCAGCAACAGCTATGGTTACACCCTTATGATTCCTTTTAATTAAGTAAGGTTCATCACCAATTTCAACCACATCACTTCTTTCATTTGCTAAAATGTAACCAGATGAATCTCTTCCATATCCCCTACTTAAAAACCCAATTTTATAATCATTTTTTAAAATTGAAATAATATAATTTACAAGTGGAGTCTTACCGGTACCACCAACAGATAAATTACCTACTGAAATGATTGGAATATCAAACTCATAAGATTTTATCAATTTAAGATCATATAATTTATTTCTTATAAATTGATACAAAAAGTATAATAATGATATAGGGAAAAGTAATATTCTCAATAGAGACATTAGACGAAAATATAAATTTTATATTTGATATAAAATTTCAATGAAGTTAATTGATATCCAATATGTTTTAGAGGATTGGTCTCCTATTTCTAATGCTGAAGATTTTGATAATGTTGGTCTCTTAGTAGGTGATCCAAGTGCAATAATTGAAAAAGCTCTAATTACGTTAGATACCACTCAAAATATTTTAGATGAAGCAATAGATCGAAATTGCAATTTAATTATCACATTTCATCCTTTTTTATATAAAGGTGATGAAAGTTTAAAAAGTGAAGAATATGTTGATGAAATTATTGTTAAAGCGCTAAAGCATAACATTAATATATATGCCATACACACAAATCTTGATAATAATCCTAAGGGAGTAAGTTTTCAAATTGCAAAAAGATTAGGCTTAAATAATCTTGAAATTATGATGAAAAAAGATGAAAAAGAAAATATTGGAATGGGTATGATTGGTGATTTGGAGACTGAAAAAATAGAGAAAGATTTTTTAAATTTCTTAAAAGATAAAATGGAGATATCTAATCTTCGTCATAGTAATCTATTGGGAAATAATATTAAAAGAATTGGTGTTTTAGGGGGGTCTGGAAGCTTCGCTATTGAAGAAGCATTAAACAAAAATATTGATTGCTATGTAACAGCAGATTTAAAATATCACGATTTTTTTAAATCTAATAATAAAATGTTGCTGGTAGATATTGGTCACTACGAAAGTGAAAAATATACAAAGGAGTTGATTTTGAATTATCTTAATAAAAAAATTCCTAAGTTTGCATGCGTTATTGCAAAAAGTAGGACAAATCCTGTAAATTATTATTAATATGGCAAAAAAAGTTGAATACTCCGTTGAAGAAAGGCTAAGAGCTCTTTATGATCTCCAATTAATTGACTCAAGAATTGATAAATTAAGAAGTGTTAGAGGTGAACTTCCTCTTGAAGTTGAAGATTTAGAAGATGAGGTTGCTGGTCTTGAGGTGAGAGTTGACAAAGTTAATGCTGAAATTGAAGAATTAAATAATTTAATTAAAGAAAAACTTAATAAGATTGAAGAATCAAAAGCGATGATCAAAAAATATAACGATCAACAAAAAAATGTCAGAAATAACAGAGCTTTTGAGTCTCTTAGTAAAGAAATTGAATATCAGGAATTAGAAATTGAGTACAGTGAAAAACAAATCAATGAAGTAAAAGCTCAAATTGAACAAAAAACTGAAAAATTAGATGAGACTAGTCAGCTCAAGGATGATAGGAATTCTCATTTAAAGCATAAAAAAGGAGAGCTTGATGCAATTATGAAAGAAACTGAAAAGGAAGAGAATGGTTTGATTAAAAAATCAAGTGAATTTGAATCAAAAATTGACGAATCTCTTTTAAACTCATACAAAAAAATTAGATCTAGTGTAAAAAATGGTCTCGCTGTAGTTCCAGTTGAAAGAGGTGCTTCTGCAGGTTCTTTTTTTGTTATACCTCCTCAAGTTCAGTTAGATATAGCTTCAAGAAAAAAGCTTATAACTGATGAGCATAGTGGTAGAATTCTAGTTGACAAAGACCTAGCTGAGGAAGAAGAAAAGAAAATGGAATCAATTTTTAGTTCTATCTAACCACAAAGGATTTACTTAAAGTTTGTCCACCCGAAATACCAATTCGATAAAAGTATTGCCCTGAAGAAATTTTTCCTCCTTGATTGTGGCTTAGTGGAAATGAATGTTCTCCACTAGTTAATTCTCCTTCAAAGACAGTATTTATATGTCTACCCAAAATATCATATATTCTTATATTGACTTTATGAGTTTGTTTAATCCTTAAGTTTAAATTAACGGTGTATGCAGAGTTAGTGTAAATCGGGTGATGATAGTTGAATAAATCATTATAATCCACAATATCCAGATCATCGCATCCAAAACCAAGTCCCAGCGCATCATATTCGTTTCCTAACATTGCCTTGTCTATATATTCAGAATCACCACATAACCAATCTTTTAAAATTGCTTGGTATATAGATCTAAAATCTATACTGTTATACATATTACCTCTTCGATTTAAGTTGTCAAGACTTGGCCAATCTCCAATTATTCCACTCCCCCTAAGAGCTGGGCCAAAAAGTAATGTTGGTGCAGCTGATCCGTGATCTGTTCCTTGAGATCCATTTTCCTTAACTCTTCTTCCAAATTCAGAGAATGTCATTGAAAGCACTTTTGAATCTAGTCCTTCATAATTTAAATCATCATAAAATTTCTTGATTGCATCTGCAACATATGTAAGTAAAACTTCATGTGTTAATGATTGATTTCCGTGAGTATCAAAACCACCAATAGAAACCATGTATATTTTAGATCCCAATCCGCCTTTTATTAATCTAGCTACTAATCTCAGTTGCTTTTCTAACCCAATCTCATTATCATATGTATCTGCGTCTGATGAATTTTTAAAAGCTTCATTTATGACTTTAGCATAATCATAAGTTGTATTAGTAACTCTTCTCAAATACTCTAACTGATCTCCATGAGTACAATCAGGTAAATTATCCAAACCAAAAAATTCTCCTCTCTCGGCGACCCTCTCAAGTCTTGATTCATTTGCAACAGCAAATGCATATGACCTTTGGGCACCACTAAAAATTAAATTTGCATTACTTCCGATTTGAACTGCAATTGGTTTTTCTGGTGGGTTCAGATTGAAATCAAAATGTTTTTCGTCATAATATCTTCCTAACCATCCAGTTGAAATCATTTCACTTTTATTAGTAGATCCAGTTGCCCAATAATCAGATGAAGTAAAATGAGATAAATTTTGACTTTCATATCCAACTCCGTTAACTACCTTCATCTTTCCATCATTCCAAAAGGGCATCAGATTAGACATGTAATCAGGTATGCCATGATTATCATCTAGTTTAATTATTTTATTGTTTGGAATATGAAGGGTTGGTCTTTTTGACACGTAGGTATCATATTGTGATAATGGTATAATTGTATTCAATCCATCATTACCTCCCTTAAGTCTAACTAAAACAAGAACTCTATCAGATATTGAATTTGATAGTGCATTGGATATAAAATTTGAATTTAGAACAGAAAGGTTTGTACTCCCTAAGGATATTGATCCAGCACCAGCTAAACCTAGTACTTTCATAAAACCCCTTCTATCCCATTTAGAATGTTCTTTATGATGCTTTTCAGAATTTAAATATTTCTTGCTCATTTTAATTGAAATTCAGGAAGTGTTACAAAAAATCTTAGCAAATCATAAAATTGCTTTGGGACTGTGCTGTCATCAATTGTCCAGCCACCACCATCAAAATAATTATCAGGAATATCTCCTTTAAATATTGAAACAGCATCATTTAATTCATCTTCTAAAATTTCATAATTACAAAACATATATTCTTTAACGGTTCTAACTATAGTTTCAGGATTATATTGGTTATCTCCAATCATATCATTTAATAGGGTTCTAAATTGATCCTTATTGCCAGCGTAATATCTATTTAATAGATAATCTCCAAATTCCCATCTCATTGGGAGGGTACCTGTTGATATCCAATCATGATTTTCTTGCCAACCAGCTACATCAATAGGATTAAGAATTTGCTGTCCCATATCCATAGTCCTGGCTCTCAAATAATTTGTAAGACTTGTAGTAAAATTATTTGGTTTTATAAAGTCAAATTCTTTTTCAATAAAGACCATTAAATCTATTGGACTCTTAATGATTACATTACTTGCATCAGAATTAAAAAAGTGCTCACTTTTAAACAACTTTTTAAATATTGGTAATAATTCAAAATTATTTTGAATAAAATCAGATGAAAGCTCAGCTATTATTTGATCGTTAACATTAGGGCTTATAAAATGTTTGTAAATCTTTGTGCAGATAAAATTTGATATCAAATCACTTTTTTCTTCAAATAGTATATCAATTACATCATCATAATCCCAATTACCGGTTCTGCCAAAAATTGTTTTATCATCATCATCAAATCTATTAGGATTAAAAGTAATCGGCCCACCGTTTTGTCTTGAATTGTATCCAGTTAATGCTCTGGCAGTTTCAGTTATGTCATCTTGGGAATAACCATTTCCCTCACCTAAAGTAAATAATTCAAAAAGCTCCCTTGAATAATTTTCATTTGGAGCATTATTCTTATTATCATATCCATTTAAATACATTAGCATCGCATCATCCAAACCAATTATTCTAACAAACTCTTTAAAGTTACCTAGTGCATATTTTTGTAGATTATTATAATATCTGAATGTATATGCAGGGTGATTATACATATAATACTCAGTTACAAAATGATTACTCCAAAAAAGAGTTAATCTTTCTCTAAGGCCATTATTTAAAAAATCTTCAAAAACTATTTTCTGATGATCTCGAAAAAAAGCTCCTCTGTTTTTTCCAGATGCAGTGAAGTCTGCATTGTCAAAATTTGCCCAGCCTGGATCAGGAGATACAGGCATGTTCAAAGCTTCCTCAAATATTTGATCGATTAATTCACTTGGATTAAAATTTAGATAATTTTTAACTTCTTTATACTTAACGCTAAATCCAATTCTTCTAAATAGGAATAAAATTTTAGATATATCCCATTTATTGTTTTGATCTGGCACATAAGGGCTTAAAGTACCTTCATTACAGTTCACAGCCATACTCAAATATCGTAATTCTCTCTCATATTACAAATTTTACTTATTTTCGAAAATCTATTATGGCAAAAAAAATTATTATAACAGTTTTTTCTTTATTGTTTTTAGTCTATCTGGTTTTCTTTGCAGATACTTTCAATTTAAATTTTAATGATCAACAACTTGAAACATTAATGTTTTTATTCAAAGTTTATATTGGAGCCTCATTAGTAGCTTTTATTGTAAGTGAGATGTTCCAGAATTACAGTCAAGTAGATAAATTATGGAGTACAATACCTATATTTTACGTTTGGTATTTTACAGCTGAGTCAGGATATGATCCTAGGATGGTTCTAATGTCTATTGTAGCTACAATTTGGGGGCTTAGATTGAGCTATAACTTTGGAAGGAGGGGTGGTTACAGTATTTATTTTTGGGTTGGAGAAGAAGATTATAGGTGGAAAGAATTAAAAAGAATAGCACCATTTTTAAGACCAAGATTAAATTGGGCTGTTTTTAACTTATTTTTCATTTGTTTATACCAAATGGGCTTAGTTTTTCTTACAACTTTACCAATTTTGGCTGCTTGGCAGGGAACAAATGATATAAATATTTATGATTATATAATAGCATTATTAATGTTGGTTTTTATTATTACAGAAACTATTTCTGACCAGCAGCAATATAATCTTCA
>Ga0209503_10000415_pt1 | contig 27499 bp, 37 predicted proteins | sample SouAtlMetagenome_2_FD_187448 | JGI IMG/M metagenome (GOLD analysis project Ga0209503, IMG submission 187448) | Marine eukaryotic phytoplankton communities from Atlantic Ocean - South Atlantic ANT15 Metagenome (SPAdes) (version 2) | ecosystem: Environmental > Aquatic > Marine > Oceanic | place... | reverse complement strand
CATCTTCTTTGCACCTAAGTAAAAAGTATTAATTTCTCTAATTACTTCAGGAATTGGAAATGCGCCTACATAACAAATCTTATTTGTCTTAGTCATCATTCCAGCGATTATGCCTTGAACGTGTCTAGCTTGATATAGTCTTAAACCATAACTAGCCATATTTTTAGACTGCTTATAACCAGTTGCATGCTCAAACTTTACGTTTGGAAACTCTTTAGCAACTTTTAACATAGGTTCCATGTAACCAAAGGATGTTGCAAATATAATATCTGCGCCGTCTTTAGCCATAGATCTAATTGCTCTTTCAGCATCAGGTCCATATTTTACACTTTCCATATATATGGTTTCTACTTTATCACCGAAATGTTTTTCAACATCGAGTCGACCAATATCATGTCTGTAAGTCCAACCGTGGTCGCCGATTGGTCCTACGTATATAAATCCAACTTTTAACTTATCAGCATGAGCCGACAAACTAAAAAAGAACGACAGTGTTACCACTGCCAATAAGCGCAGTATCGATTTCATTTTTTCTCCTTATCTTACTCTTGAAACAGAGCCATTTGATTTTGCTAAAAAAGCTTCAAAACTTACATTAGGATAGTCTTTTTGAAGCGATAAAAAAGCTTTTAGATTAGACATAGCGTCGTCAAAAAGTCTTATACGTTTATATATCTTTTGATCTAAGTATTTTCTAAAAATAACTTTTTTATTATCTGCAGCTGGTCCTCCGCCAAGATTACCAGCTCGTTCAACATAGATTTTATCTATGTCAATCCCTTGATTTCGAAATGTATCTAAAAATAATTTTTTATTATCAAAGTTAGGTCTTGCAGTAACTATAATTACTTTGCTACCTGCTCTTGTAGCATTTTTAAGAATTACTTTGACTTTATCAATCATTCTTGCGATGGGCGTCGATGTCCTGTTAAATACTTTGGCGTCTTTGAATTCGCCAAAGTCATATTCTTCTCCAGCTTTTTTCTTATACGTGTTAAACTGCTGGTTATCCAGTTTTTTAACGACTTTACCATCTTTAACTACCTTTACTTTTGCTTTAGTAATAAACATAGTCTCATCAACATCAAACATTGTAAGACCTTTGCCTGCTGCTTCTTCTAAATATGTTTTAAAATTAATCATTATAGTTATTATACCATAGTTTTTTGTAAAAGTAAAGGATTATTTTACTTTTTATATATTTTTTGTATTAAATCTTCAAATTGTTCAACTTTTGATAACCTATTAGGCCAGAGAATATATTCTTTTTCTGGATTCTTTTTAAGATTATTAAGCAGCGGTGTTATAGCATTATAAAGTTTGTCAAGTCTTTCTTGTGTATTTAATGCATTAGCACCAATAGTTTCAACTTTTTTAGTTACATCTTTAACTACATCTAATTCATCTTCGGTTACTGCAGTAAAGCCAAAATCAAAATCTAAATCGTCACTCATGCTAAAGCTCTCATCCTTTTAACGAGTCTACCTGCTCTATTAGGAACTTGTCTATACCACGCAGAGTCAATCATTTCATCTGCAGCTCTATTCCAATCTTTTGCATCAACACCGGCTTTCATACCTTTGAACTTTGAAAGTCTAGGTCTTCCCATATTAAACATCATGTTTGCAATGATTAGTTGGCATTCTTCCGGCAAGACATTAAAGTCGTTATATAATCGCTCACAATCTGCGAGCACGGTTTGTACGTCGTTGTCGAAAGCTTCGATGACTCTATCTTCTGAGACAGGTGTTCCAATTTCTTGTCCATGTTCTGGATCAGAATCAATGACCAGATGGCCAATACCGAAAGTAGCGTAACCAAGATGGTCATTATATATTTCATACTTAACTCCTTCATCCACTTCAAGTTCTTTTCTTAACTGTTCTATATTCATATCATATCTCCTGTAAATTACTATTTATAATAAAAAAGGCGAGCACTGCCCGCCTAATTTATTTAGATTTTTACAATACTAATATCTTTCGTATTCTTTAGAAGTTTTATCATTTAATTGCATAATGATGTGCTTTAGATCAGCATCTCTTCCATAGAAGCCAAGTTGTTGAAGTTCTCTTGCCACTTGAGCATTTGCAGACATTTGTCTACCAACTATGATAGCTCTTAATGTTTTCTTGAATGCGTTAGCAATGAATTCACATACTTGACATGTGATATTGTATGTTGTAGTTAGAGTTGTCATTTATTTTTCCTCGTTTAATTAATTGAAATTTTACGAGGTCGCTTCTCTTCTGGTAGAACTACTTTTAGGTTAACAGTTAAAATTCCATCCTGAATGTCAGCACCGTCTACTTCTGTATATTCAGACAGTCTAAATGATCTTTGGAACTTTCGAGCACTTATGCCTTTGTGGACATAAGCATCGGCTTCTCTACGCTTTGGTCTATCACCAATTATCGTCATAACGTGATCTTTAACTTCAATATCGATATGATCTTTCTTGAAACCGGCAACTGCCATTTCAATTTCATATGACATGTTGTCGTGCTTGACTACGTTATACGGCGGATAAGTATCCTTTGCGTGTGAGTGTATATTTTCTAACTGATCGAAAATATGGTCGAAACCCAGAAAACTATTTCGAGGGTATAAAAAGTTCTTAGTCATAATTGCCTCCTATTGACTAGCAAGGTTAAACGAGACCCGTTTATCGGCGCCTCTATAATATATATAATATCTTTTTTTTCAATTTAAACCAGTAGGTCCAAATTTTTTTTCATAAGCTTTCTCAAATAATTCTTCTCTTACCCAAGCTTCTTGATTGTACCATAATCTTTTAAAATAATTATCGTAACATGCTAGAGCAGTTTCTTCAGTAATGTCAAGATGACCTTTTACTAAAAAGAATATCCTATAAGCTTCTTTAATTTTATTTTGTTCCATTACCAATGTTATACTTTGGACATAGTTCCCATTTATCTTTGTCTTTAAATGAGATTATCTTTATTTGCCTTAATGGAGCAATAGGCTGTAGTTGTTCTTTATTTTCTACAGTTAATAAACCCCAGTCACTCATTAATGTTGCTATAGTATTTCTACGTCCAACATCATTCTCTTCCAAGTTAGACTTCTTACCATCAAGTAAGAATAGTTCTTTAAAGTGAACTATAAAATATCTACCTTGCTTATGTAGTATATGACAAGATTGGTACAGCTTATTGTCTTTACGTGATGCTACACCTATTCTTGTGAGTGTTTCTCTGATTTTAAGGAAATCGTCCGGCTCGTCCAATGTTACCTCAAGCATATTGCTTGGGTTCCATTCTACAATGTTATTTTCTTCCACCTTTAGCCACCTTATGTTTCAATTCATTTATATTTTCAGTGGTGAGGATAGTTAAAACTTGGCGGGCTTTTTCATTGCTATAGCCATAATATTTTTTAACTGCATCCAAATCACTTATGAGTTCAGGTTTGAACCATTTAGAAAACCTTTTACGCTTTCTAACTATATTTATAAAAAAATCAAATTGAAGACGATTGTCTAGGTGGTGATTACGATTCATTTCATTTGCAGCCAGCACAGTATCAGGAAAGTATGATAACTGCCTGTTAATCATGTACGATGAGTATGCCTTTTCAGCTATGTCATCAACCATAATATCTTTCTTAGTATAATTTATTGCATTGCAATATTCAAAGGGATTCATGTTTTTCTACCATTGATTGTAATTCTGTAACAACAGGGACTATATTATTATCCCACCATTTTATAAACTCGCTATAGTTATTATCAAAATATGATTCTTTTATAAAGTTTTCAATTTGTAAACAGTCAAATGACATTGACGGTTGTATTAAACTGTGTGCTGATAATAATTCACACATAGCGAGTTGATTTACAAATTGATTTAACATTTCTACTTCCATTATATATCCTTTGCTATTTTTTCGGCAAGGGCCATTCCCATAGTCCAGCCAAGATGACCAGCTCCCGTGTTAACCCATAGACCTTTTGTCTTAGTTATAATTGGCAACATGTCTGGTGTCATTGGTCTTAGGCATGCCCATTTCTTATAGTTATTTTTCTTCACAAACGTATTCTTTTCTACCCAGTCAGATAAAGGCTTTATTCTATCTTCACGTACGTCATGATTCCAGTCTGCGAGCTCTGCTGTACCTGCAACTCTGAATATATTATTTGAAAACGGTGATGCCACTATTTTCTTTTCATCATCAAGTACAGATATGTTAGGGCTTTCATAACAGTTATCATATGTTATTGAATAACCTTTAACTGGATAGACATTAACCGGAACCAGCGAAGGTGTATACGCGCCAGCGCATATAACAATTTCATCGTATCCGTGTTTTTTAAGATCATCGAGTGTTAAAGCAAAGTCACGTTTATTACATAAGAGCTTCATTGATGGCGTTGCTACAATTTTATTAACTCTTATGCTATAATCAAACTCGGGTTTACTCATCATATAACTAGAAAGCTGAGTACAAAATTCATGAATGTCACCAACTGAGTCACCTTTAGTTAATGTGGCGCCAATCACATCATTAGACTTAATATTATACTTTATAAGATTTGTTTTTGTTTTTACTCTACCCCAACCCGTATTCTTAAATCTATCGAGTGTTTTCTGTGCAGTATTCCATGACTTTTTATTTCTGTATATATGTAATATGCCACACTCATTATGATGAAACTCAATTCCAGTTTCTTTCATTAATTTTTTTAATAACTTGCGAGAACGAAGACTATACTCTATAGTTTTACGCGTATTACTATCATACTTATTCATGACAGTTGCACCGATAAAGCCGGCTATCCACCTAATCTTAGACCAAGACCACACATCAGGGCGAAATGCTAAGGGAGCATCTGGTTGTGTTAGCCATTTAAAACCTTTGGCTATATTTTCATAGGAATTCCATACTTCAGCATTGCAAACAGAAAGTTGACCACCATTAGCATAACTGCACTGTTCAGCTATGCCATTAGGATCATATAATCTTACTTTATATTTTTTTGCTAGAAAGTATGCAGTAGTTATTCCAGCGACACCGCCGCCGACAATTGCTACGCTCTTTTTTGATTTCCCCAATCTTCAACTCCACCCATGTAATTTTCATAATCAAGTTCGTTTATAATGTGCTCTTTAGTAAGCTCAGTTGTTGGAAGTTTATTTAAGTGTGTATTATTCCAATATAACTGTGGAACAGTCCTATGTCCTTGTTCTCTCATAAAGTCCTTTGCAAATAAGTCATAACTAATATTAATTTCTCTATACCTAAAGTCCCACTCGGCAAGTTTCTTTTTTAATAGATGACAATAATTACAATCATCTTGAGTATATAGCGTTAAATTAATTGAACTGAACATCTGACATTACCTCCGTTAAACAAGCCACCACGTTTAGTTCGTGATCAGCGACAAATGCATTTTTGTATTGGTAGTCTGCAAGCAGAAGAACGAGTTGTGGAATTGATTGTGGGGCAACTTTATCTACCATCCTATCATAAATCGCTCTGAAAATAGCGCTTGCATCTGTATCTATATTGTTGACCACCCAAGATCTCATCTTTTTGAAATCTTTATTTTTCAAATGATCGAATAAATCATCAAAGTTTTTATCTTGAAGATTATTCACTATGCCTGAGTCTATCTTTCCATTTACAGAGTATCTCTGCAACTCGTTTAGTACTCTACGCCAATCTGGCGCAAACTTCATAATAAGTTCAGCAATTGGCTTATCATCATATTCAACCTTTTCATCGGCTAATATAATTTTACATCTATCCATAAAAGACTGACATAGATCAACCATGTCTTTCTTTGAAGTATTAAATTCATATACACCACATCTTGAATGTAATGGATCAATAATCCTGTTCTTGAAATTACATGTAAGTATGAACCTACAGTTTTTGGAGAACTCTTCAATGAATCCGCGCAATGCAGGCTGTGTGGATTGAGGATTTAAGTAATCTGCCTCATCGAGTATTACAACTTTATAGCCACCTTGTAGTGAGACAGATGACGCAAATTGTTTTATTTTGGTTCTTAGCGTATCAATGTTACCTTCCTCAGAACCGTTGATTAATATATAATCGCAGCCAAGCTCATTACATAGAGCTCTGGCTACGGTAGTCTTACCTAAGCCGGCAGTACCAGTGAACAACATATTAGGTAGTTCTTTACTGTCGACAATCTTTTGGAAGGTTTGTTTTAAAGATTCAGGTAAGATCGTATCGGATACAGTCTTAGGCCTATACTTTTCAACCCATAGAAACTCAGTACTCATTACTTCTTTGCTTCTACTTTCTGTTCACTCTTATCATTCATTGCCTCTTCTTGTTGAAGTGCCTCACTAATTTGAATAATTTGAATGCATTGATCTCTAAGACCACCGATTGTAGAGAGTTCTTCACCTTTGAACCCACCTCTTTGAGTAACAGCATCTATGACTGCTACCGTACTTCTACTTGCCTTATTGGCAAGATCCTTTAATTGAGTTAAATTATCTGACATGTCATTATGCTCCGTAAGTTGACGATTTTTCGAGTGCAATCCAATATCTTAAAGGCATTTCTTTATGCTTGAACTGCGTTATTAATTTTGAAGATATTTCTACCTCATAGTCACCCGGAAGGATCTTAAGGTTGGAAATACTTATGATAAAGTTAAAGACAGCGTCCTGCTTGAACTCACCATCTATATCAATAGAGAAAGCATTTGATGTTGCGTTTTGGTTTTCAACTACTGATAAACTTAGTACGCCATCTTTAGCTCTTATTGACACCTCACTATGACCGAGTGTTGATGCAGCTTTCTTTAATTTATTTAGTGTGTTATTATCTAAAGTAAACTTTACATCAGCGTCAGGCATGGTGACGTCTTTTGTAGGAGAGGTTAGTGTTTCCTCAGCGGCATAAAAGTATTTTACTTTTGACCTGCCTGATGAGTCAGAAACAATAACAAAGTCCTCCTCAAATTTTAAGCTTGGAGCATCGACTAGTCCCATAACTCCAATAAATTCGTTTAAATCATATATGCCGAAATCTTTAGTAAACTCTTCGGTGACATCGGCAGTTGCCACCACGTTCCTTGCTTCACTAATAGTCTTAATATTATTTCCAGTTTTAATCAAGATGTTTTGATTAATACTAGAAAAGTTTCTAAGAATATTTAAAGTGTTTTCACTTAGTTCCATAATAAACCTTCCTTTTTAATTTTATAGTATATTCTATCACAGTTTTTAACATTTGTAAACAGTTATTTTTTCATCTTAGAAAAATTTCTATCCTTAATAAACTCGATCTTATGTTCAAACTTGCCATCTAATATGTCACCCTTGTGTGATATAATAAATGTATTACTGCCAGCATCAAGAGTATATAATATTTTTAATAAGTTTTCAATTCCATCGTGATCGAGTGATGAGTCAAATGTTTCATCGAGTACCAGTAGATTTGTAGCTACTGAGTTTTTCATCTTTGCTATTTGACGCCATGTAAATAACAATGATAAATCTATTCTTTGCTTTTCACCTTCACTAAATGAGTCATAAGTGAAGTCATCTCTATGTCTTGACCTTATAGTTTCATTAAAGTTTTCATCTAGGTTAAAGTGCACAAAGAAATCTAGAACTTGTAAGTATTGGTTAACAAGTTTATTAATTGCAGGTAAGTACTGCTTTATTATTTTAGTCTTTATACCTGTATCTCTAAGCATCTCGGCTATAACACCATTGTAGTTAACTTGTTCATTTAGCTTCAGCTTTTCTTCAAATAAGTCTTCTTTACTGGTGTTCAGTCTCTCTAAGTCTGCTCTCGCTTCGGATAAGTCGGCAGATACCTCACCTTCTAAGTATGTTCTTAATTCATTATTGCTCTGATTAAGTGACTTTATCTCACGATTATTGGCATTCATAGTGTTGGTCTTTTCAGTAATATCTGCAATAATTTTTTCTAATGCTAGCATATCTTTGTCGATTTGTGTGCTATGAGTTTCAATTAAGTTTAATGTAGATTGTATTTGATAAGCTTCATTTTTAGCCTTATTCATTAAGGCATCTTTATTATCAATAGACTGGTCACATGTAGGACAAGTGTCATTCTTTTCTAGAAACATTCCACGTTTTGCAATTGTTTTCATTTCTTGCTTTGTTTGTGCTATCTGTGAAATGATGTCATTCTTCTTTTTCTGCAGTGTTTTTAGTTCTTCGAGTGAAGTATTATCTTCAATGTCTGCGCTTAATTGATTATTATATTCTTGTAGCTTTTCTATTCGTTTTTGTGCTTTTCCTAATTGATTTTCATATTTCTTTTTATTTTCTTCAGTTAAAGCTGCGATATCCCTAATGTATTTTGCTTGCTGCTCAATCTTTGTTTTTACTATATTGGTGTTGTTAGTTACAGATAATATACTATCCTTAAGTACTGAGTTCTTTTCTTTCAGTATAGTATTCATTTTGGAAAAAATGTTAATGTCCAAAAGATCCTCAATAACATCTCTACGGTGTCCAGCATTAAGCTGCATAAAGGGTATAAAGGAGGAAGAACCTAGCACAACTACCTGATGGAAACTCTTATGATTGAGTTTCAAGATATTTTGCTCAAGGATCTTTTGGTATTCGTTAGCATGTGATGACTGATTAATCATCACAGTATCTTTCCATATTTCAAATATATTTGGCTTAATGCCTCTTATAATTTTGAAATTAGCTTTACCTATAGTAAACTCTATCTCGACAACCGTTTGCTTTGCGTTAATTGAGTTTACGAGTTGACTCTTCATAATCTTACGATGTGGTTTACCAAATAGCGCGAATGATAATGCATCAAGCATGGTTGATTTTCCGGCACCATTATGACCTACTACTAACGTAGTCTTATGATTATCGAGAGATATTTCTGTAAATGAATTTCCTGATGACAAGAAGTTCTTGTATCTTATAGTTTTAAATATTATCATGATATTTCTAGTGCTTGGGCCTCTGTCATTAGTTCACGCATTTGAACTTTTATTTTATCTTTATCTAAGTCTGTGTCGACCGCTTCAATATAGCTATCAACAATTTCAGTAGTGTCATCAAAGTTCATTTCTTCATCATCAACATTAGCACCAATAAACTCATTAAAGTTTTCTGCAATCTTTAACTCATAAATATCTTGATTTTGTATGTTATCGATAAACCTATCAAATGTAAAAGGGTCGGTCTTGTTAACTACTACCACTTTTACGAACTTCTTTGAAAAGTTTTTATTATAACTATTATAATCTATTTCTTCGTCATTGTAAAGGACTTTTTCAAATAAAGTATGTGGATTCCTAATCTTTTCTATCTTTCTAGTCTCAGTATCGATAATGTGAAAGTACTTAGGATCATGAGCATCAGACCAAAAGAACTCCATTTGGCTACCTAAGTACCAAACATTGTCTTGCCTTGATGACACGTGAAAGTGACCAGTTAATACCAGCTCAAATCTTTCAAACACGTTAGGATTCATGCCATGATGATTCTTTACGCCTCTCATTAATTCAAATCCATTTAACTCTAAGTGTGCGCCAATCCAATCTGCTTTACACTCTTTTATAAAGTTCATGCATTGTGTGTAGTTGTCTTGACAAATCCATGGAACTAATCCAATATTAAGTGAACCATAGCTCATAACCTTTGGCTCCATAATAATGTTCACTTCATTCATGTAGTGGCCTAGACACTCTTTTAATGAGTTAAGCTCATTAGTATTCTTAAAATAAGTATCATGATTTCCGGGAATAATATCCATAGTCATTCCACGTATTCTTAGCTGATCGAGAAATACTCTACGATTGTGGTTTAGTGCTTTAAAGTTAACAAACTTTCGATGATCATAAAAATCACCAAGATGCAAGATTTGTTTAATGCCTTGCTTTTCACACTCAGGAAAGAATATGTTATTATAAAAATCTTCTGCATTATTTAAGAATATTTCAGATGAGTTACGTATTCCTGTATGTGTATCATTCAGTACGGCTATCTTCATTCCATAAACTCACTCAAATCTGAATCAGCTATTCTTGCTTTTCGTTTCTTCTTTTCTTGTTTCACTATTTCTTTCACTTCATTATCTGTTGATCGAACTCTTGCAATTCTATCTTTAAGTGTATCAACAAAGTGCGCAGCTGTTCCAGCAGCAACCTCTTCGTTACCAGTATCGATAAAGCTTTCAATGCCTGACTTAGTTAGGTATTTAAGTTTGATTTCTTGTTGTTTTTTTTCTTTTGTGATTCTTCTTAGGAAAGCGTACCAAGTTATCTGCGTAAAGTATGCGAATGCATTTGGTTTACCAGTTCTGGTCGCTGCCTCTAAGTTGTAGTTACCTATAGCCTTTAAACAGTTTTCAACTGCGTCCATGACCATTTCTTCTCTGTATGTGTATCTTATGAAGTTTGCCTTATGTGATAACCCTTCGGCTATCCTTAAGAAACACTGAGCAACATAATCTGGTACAGTTGGAATAGTTGTTTCGTTTTTTCTAGCGTTGTCAACTCTTTCAACATATTCTACTACCGCAGAAGAAAAATCAGAGTTATTAACATAATGTATACTTTTTTTACGTGCCATCTTTTTATCCTTTTATGGTTCTATTATACACTTATTTTACTGAAAAGTAAACAGTTATTTTGTCAAAAGATTTGCATAAAAAACTGTTTACAAAGCTTAAAAACTGTGATAGAATAGAAGAGTATATTGGGGAGGAAGGAATACCCTAGTGAAACGTCTTATTTCTTCGGGGTTTAAACTTTATTATGTTACCACTATCTGAGTCCTCAGGAATTATGTCCTCTTTAATAGCTCCATACTTCTTTTCTAAAAATTCATCCATTTCATCATCTGTAAGCTCTCTTATCTCGTCTTGTATCTCATCCAAGTTAGCATAGCCTTTCTTTGGCCTATTACCTTTAAGATCACTCGTTATCGCCTTTAAACATGACTTATAATATTTTAATATATTAGGTGAAGGATTCGCCGTAACAATAATATGAGATGAGTTAATTGTCTGCAATGCAGCTGGATTATCTTGAAAAGACATCCAAGGCCTAAAGCAAAAAAACCTCCAACCTTTATGGTAATCTTCAACACTAATAACTCTTAAGGCTTTCTTCACCAAGATGTCACCGGTCTCGTCACCAGTGTCCCATTCCATAATCTCACATATTATCTCTTCATTATTAGTTAGCTTGAACTGTTTTATTGTCATAAACTCACTCTATAAGTCTTGTGGTTAAATTTTTCTCTTCCATAAATTCTCAATCTCTCATCGGCATGTAGTATGCCAAAGTTTTTCTTAGATTTCCAACTTATGTCATCGATGATGTCGTACAACGTAGTACTCTTTCCATCATCCGTCTTTCTTAAACCTCGTCCTATACTCTGCAACACTCGTATCTGTGACTTAGATGGTGAAGCAAACACAATATTATGAAGGTTCCTAATATTTATACCCGTACTGAACGTACCAAGTGACGCTACAGTTATAGAATTTTTCTGCTTTTCAACTATTGCTCTTATGGCCTCACGGTCAGTGGCAGCCGTTTCTCCGGATACAAAAAAAATCTTGCGGCTTTCTTCAGCCTCGTCTTTTATTAACTTATATAAAGGCTTACCATGCTTTTCTACATAGTTATATAATACTAATGTATTGCCTTTTAAATCTAATGTTAAGTTTTTAATAAATGTATTTCTCTTATCATTAGTGACCACGTATTCAATCTCTTCTTGATATGTTTTCTTTCCAAAGTCTTTACGAATTTTCTCTTCATATTGTAAAATAATCCTCCTAATCGAAAGTTTAGCGAGTGTGTCACTATCTTGTAATGCTCTCGTACTCGTAACTCGATATACTTTACCAAACAGACCTTGTAGTACTAATTCGTGAGTTAGCGCTCCATCTAGTGTTCCTGTGGTACCAAACCTGTACTCGGCCTCCACACACTTATTCATAATAGTAGTAAGTGACTTAGATTTAAACCCATGGCACTCATCACCAAAAACTGTGCCAAACCTACTGAACCAATCAGGTTGAAATCTATATATTGACTGCCACGTGCTTATAATAACTCGTTTACTGGTATTCTTATCTTTTCCTGAGTATATCCTATGACAGTGCCGCTCAACGTCGTAGCCATAAGTTTTAAAGTCATTATACATTTGTTCAACTAATGACGTAGTTGGTACTATAATTAGTATGTCATTTTCAAATGCAGATAAGATATAACGCATTAGCACGTATATTATAAGAGACTTGCCAGAACCTGTTGGAGACAAGAGTATGGCATTCTTTCTCTGTATTCCTGTACATACGGCATCAAACTGATAATCTCTAATTTTAAATGGAAGCTTCAGCGCTTCAATGAACTTCATCATAAATTCAGGATCAATAGTATTTCCTATGTTTGGATTACCATAATCTGTTTCTTCTATATCAATCTCATACTCTCTACTCTCGGCAAAAGATAGTATTTGTGGAAATAATCCAGCTGATATCTCACCAGTAATCTGATTATATAATCTTATCTTTCCGTCCCATAGCCGATTACGATATGCCGGCATAAATTTATATCCGGGAACGTAGAATGAAAAGAACTCGCGTAGTTCTGCTCCTACTCCTCGTTCACACTCTACTCGTAAAGTAGCGTGATTTAATTTCCTGACTCGAATTGTTTCCATTTGATTATGTTCGATATAGTTTGGTGTCGCCATTTTAAGTTGTCTATTATTTCTGATAATGTTTCGGTTAGTGTTTTCCAGTATTGTATTTTTTCTTCTGATTTTTGTATTTCGGGGTCGCTGTCATAATAGTAATCCATCTCACCTTTAAGTATCTTTAAACCTTCAAACGGATCAGGCTCCCACCCTTTTTCTTGTACAGTTATTTGATCCATCTTACCATTATAGTATAACCATTTTTCTTTTAATAGTTTCTTTTGCTCAAACTCAGCACGCTTTAATTCAAGCTTTGAGGTTGACCAAAGTTGTATATACTTAGAATGTAATATTGGGGTTTGACGAGATGTTTCATCTATTTGGTAGTTATCAATTATACAGTCTTTTTGCCACATTTCGTGGACTTGTTTCAAGTCAATCATTATATCTCCAATAATATATATTAACCAGTTACAGTACCAGTCACGTCAAAAGAGTCGGTAATTGCACCAGTCGTTGCATTAAAAACTTTTATATCAAAATAAGTAAACCTAAATGACGCGCCAAAAGTTAAGAATGACTCTGCACCACTTGTTGCCTGAAACTGAATATCAGTTAAGGCTGTTGGTATACTATCTCTATATATAATCTGAGCTATAGCATTATTCGAACTATTAAGTATCGATAAAGTAATATCAGATTGTGATGGTGGTTTCTGCGTAGCATTTGTAAATCTATCAAGTGCTGTCACATTATCTTGATCAAGTATGCGCCTCATCCAGTTATGCATTTCTGTATAAGACTTCATGTCTTCATCTAATATTATATTTGCTAACATCTCATTATAAGTGAGCTTATCACCTATAAATGGTATAGCAGCAATTTTCTTATATCCTACATCTGCGGTATTCATTATGACACCAGCATGAGTGAAGTCTTGACAAAAGAATTCTAAGTTAGGATAATTTTTTCTATCAATAACTAGTTTAAAGCCAGTAGGCTGTAAATAGTTAAAGTTACTAGTTAGTGCCATTCTTACACCTACAGTTTATTCCGCCACAGCTACCCTTAATTGGTCTAAATAATAAACCAAACGACATGCCTGAAGCTATGAACGCCATGAATACGAACGTTGTTAGTAGAAATATTTCCATAATGTTATTTATATAAAAAAAAGAGGAGCTTTCGCTCCTCTCTTAATATTAAGTACTAAGACTTAAGCACCTAGAATATTATCAACTCTGAATATTCTGTAGTACTGGTTAGTCTTAACTGCGGCTAGACCATTAGCAGGTGTAGCACCTACGAATGGGTTAGATGCCATTCCATATCTGGTTTTAAAACCAATTTTTGGTTGGAATGTATCTTCACCTACTGCACGTACCATTGTTAATGGAACGTATGGGCAGTAAAATAAGCCAGCATCGTATGGATTAGTACCTTTATATCCTACAGTTACGTAGTTCTGTACAGCATAAGGGTCGATGTAGACTTTAGTTCTACCGTTAAGTGTACCAGCAAAAGTATTACCTGTATCGTCCACATTCAATGATGTGTTCATTGCAGGTGTGTAATCTAACATACCAGCTGCGTGAAGTGCAGATGCTACATCAGATCCACATACGATAAAGTTTCCTTTACCTCTACGTGTCTCTTTTGCGATGATGTTACATTCTCTTTCGATTTGTAACACTAGGCCTTTGAACTTCTCCACTGACCATCTACCATCCGCATCTGTCTGAACATTGAATATACCGTTCAGGGCAGTGTTAGATTGTAGAGCACCAGTTTTAGCTTGAGAGTTAATAGTTCTTACAACTTCTCTATTGATTTCAGCTAAGATCTCAGTTGACAAGATATTTGCCAATTCTGTCTCAGCATCAAGACCGTGAATTGCTTTAAGGTCTTGAGCTAGTTCTAAGCTGTATTCAGCTTTAAGAGCTCTTGACTTAGCAGTCACAGTTGATTTCTCAATAGTGAATCCCATCTCTCTGAAAGATGAATTTCCTGATGAACCTAACTTCTCAGCTTCAGCTGTAGTCATACCCGGAGCTGAAAGAGCTGTAAGTCTGTCGTCATCAACTGTGCCAACATTAGCAGCAGCAGTTACGCCAGCTTGTGAGTCTCTTAAACCTGATACGTTATCAGAGTCGTGAGTTCCGGCACTGTCACCAGAAAACTGAGTTTCAGCTTCGTTGAATAGTGCTTCTCTATTTCCTGTGTCACCGCCGCCATATCTTGACTTCATGGCGAAGATTAAGCCAGTTGGACCAGACATTGGTTGCACACCACAGATGTCATATGCCATTAGGTTTGGCATAGCACGTCTTACAAGTGCGATCAATACTGGATTCCAATTTGCTACAGATGATGTTGCGTTTGCTGGAGCAGCCTCATTAATCATTCCTTCTTCTCTAAGAGCGATTTCCTGATTCTCAAGTACTGCAGCAGTAACGGCTTTTTTATGATGATCGGTGATGTTACCAGCTGACTCTTCGTTCAAAACTGGTGCCCACTTTTCGATCAACTTATCGTATGATACTGTCATTTAGGACTCCCTATTTAATTGCAGTTTTCTTTATTGCTTTAAGATAAGAATCCATTGAACCTGATGTCTCAACTACTGGAGCGTCGTCATCCTCAATGATTTCTTCCTGGGTTTTAGCTGTCTTAGCAAAGTATGACTCTTTTAACTGAGCAACTTTCTGTGCGAAAGTTTCTTCGTCATCAAAATCAACGTTTTCTGCTAATCCTTTTAGCTTTTCGACTTGAGTTTCAGCTAAATCTTTAGTTGCCTCTCTAATGATAGACTCCCTCTTATATAACTCTAACTCTTCAGCCATTTGAATTGACCTTTCAGTTGATTCATTGAGTTTAGACTCAAGTTCTTCAACATTGTCGGCAAGTTCGTCAACCATGTCAACCTTATCCTCTGGCACCTGAATGTGTGACTCAGTGAATAGGTCTTTTAACTTATTCATAAAGTCTTCAGCAATTTCAGTTCTTAAGCCATTTTGGATTGCTAACTTGTTGTCTTCCATCCAGCCCTCAACTACGTAGTTTAGGTAGCTGTCTACTTTTTCCACAAGGTCCTTCTTGGTGCTTTCGATTTCTTCTGAAAGCTCCTCGTTATACTTCTCTTCTAGTCTGTCAATCTCTGCATTTACTTTTGTATTGATTGCAGCTTCAAAGATAGTTTCTGCTTTCTGCTTGAATTCATCAGACAGTGTAGCTTCCTCATTGACAAGTGCTTTAAGATCGTCTTTAAAGTCGACCTCGACCTTTACCTCTTGCGTTTCAGCAATTGGCTCGCCATCAAATGCTTCAGGATCAGTACCGGACATTTGTGGATGCATATTACCATACGCAGCCATAATGGCTTTCTTGTCCATACCTTGCATTGTTCCAACCATAGTGGCAATCATACCAGCTTTGGTCTTAGGCATTGGATCTTTTTTAGTGTTGTCACCTTTACGCTTTGGAGCGGTTCCAGTTGCATCACCTGCTTTGTCAATAGAAGCGACCGACTGAGCTTCAGCATTTTTAGGATCGTGTTTCATTTCCAAGATTTCCTCATCGTCTTCTTGGAGTTCCACGTCCTGATTTTCGATATTTTCTTTATCAGTCATTTTTGACTCCTATTTACTATTTTTGAGTAACGAGAGGAAATTTTTAAATTCACGTACTTGTGTCTCATAGAGATCAGCGCGTGGAGCTTTTTTAATTTCAGTCTCCATTTTTTCAATTGTTTGTGCTTCTATAATACCGTTATTCCAAACCCATTCTACACCTTCCATTATCCCATTAACGAAAGCGCTAGGTGCGGATGGATCTTGCACGATGTCTACCGCGTTAAGAATATAGTCGTCGTTGACGACCATTGCGTTATTACGCTGGCTCAAACTTCCCATACCACGAGTCGATACACCGAATGTAACTCCACCATCGAGTAAGCCTTTAACAACTTCTCCCATAGGGGTGTTCAGTATCGATGCCTTACCCACAATATCATTTCCCTCAAACTTGAGTTCATTGATTTTGTGAGAAACCTTATCTAAATTAACGGTCGGACCTTCAGGGTGATTCAGTTCGCCGACTGCTCTTCCCTTTGACACTTGATCATTATTATACTTTCCTAGTGCCTTTTCCATTACTGGCATTGGATATATTCGACCGTTTCGATTCTTAGTCTCTGCCTGAGCAAAGATTCCTTGAATACCGTAATTCTTTTTACCAGTTTTCTTATCCTCGGTAATTAAGAATTCAATATCGTTTTCTACAAATTCTGATATTAACTTCATATTAACCTCTTGGATATGCTATTTTTGTAAAGTGTGTTGTTGTAGTGCCTGCATGTATTTCATCACTCGGATCTTTATGTAAGACGAATGCTTGATTTTCGTGTACTTGCATTGTAGCTCCAGATGTTACATTAGTAATTAGATCATCTGCAGTTGCACAGACATATACTGTAGGTGAGTTACCAACAGTTGTTTTGTTACTACTTCCGTTGGCAGTAACTTTGGCGGTTAAAGGTCTTATTTCCATTACTTCATTCCCTTATATTGTTTCATAAATTCATTAGCAGCTTTCTCAGCTTCTCGTTGAGAATTATAAGCATCTAACCTATCACCATCAATATAAACAACAAACTTATTCTTCTCATTATGAATTTTAACAGGCACTCTGTTTATCTTCTTATCGAAGACAACCTTACCAATTGGCTTACGGCCTGCTAATTCTCTTATTTGTGAAAAAGTTCTCATGTTAACTATATTTATACTTTTTCAGTTTTAGACTGCAGCACCTTCTATTTCTTCATCATCATGAGAATGATCTACATCACCACCTTCATGCGAGTGTGTAGTACCGTCTTCATGAGTATGCTCATTAGAATCTTCTTCATCTTCTTCATCATCTTCATCATCTTCACTTTCAGTCTCGTCAGCTAAATCTTCATCTTCAGGAATATCTTCTTCTTCCTCTTCGACGCCGTTATAAACTTGGTCAGCCATTCGAATTTTTTCTTGATCAAGCAAGTCAGACATTTTAATTGTCATTACTTCACCAAATATCTTATTTGCATTATTATAATCTTTATCCAGAGAAGCTTTAATCAAATCTTGAATTGAATTTGTATTATCATCTTGCTCTGTATTTTCCACTTTTTCGACATTATCCATTATACTACTCCTTGGTCATCGTCTGGTTCTTGCGCCTGCGCGGCAGCAATCTCTTTTTCCATATTCTTAATAGTTTCATCATCCATTAAAAGAATATTCTTTTGTACCCAGCCTTTAGAAAAATATTCTCCAACATACTGTGATACCTGATCTAAACTCTGTATTTTTTCTCTCAACAATTCTGCTTCTTTTAATTCTGAAAAATGATTGTCTCTTAAATAATCAACTGTAACTTTATTCTTCCAAGTATTCCAATCTTCTTCAGTGATAATATTTTTTATTATAAGCTGTTTCTTTAAGATATCATAGAATAAATTCGAGAATCTGTTTCTTAATCTATCAATAAACTTTTGAAACTTTAACTCATCTCTGCTTATCTCAGTTGCTCTTCCTAATGAGAACTGTTGTTCTTGTTCTAGCCTGTTCATAGGAACATTTAAAGATCTATATAGTCTTTTTTGAAAGTATATAATATCTTCTATCTGGCCTAAGTTTTCTCCACCCGGTAATGAAGATATTTCTGTACCTCGTCCACCCTCTCTTCGCGGTAGCCAAAAATCTTCTAACATAGACATATGTTTACGATCATCACGTATTTCACCTGTCTTAGCGTCGTAAACGAGCTTGTTACGATACTTGGCCATAATATCTTTCATATATTGTTCGGCTTTACCTCTAGGTAAGTTACCTACGTCAATATAAAACATTCTTCTTTCAGGAGCTCTTGCCAATCTGTAGATTACTACAGCATCTTCCATCATCCGTAGCTGAGTAATTGGTTTGAGAGCTTTATGTAAGTAAGAAACTATTTTCTTTCTATGCTCATCGAGTAAACCTGATGTAACATAACTAACGGAATCAAGAGTCATCTTCACGCCTGCATTCTGTGCTCCCGGCTTTTCTTGGAATATATAAAACTCATCAACTTTTTCTACAAGTTTTGCGCCAGTAAGTGGATCTTTTTTACTCTTAACTTGTTTTACTTTTCTCATCTTGGCTGAGTCAATATATCTTATTTCTTGAATACCGGCTGATAAATTACTTTCATCAACAACCAAATGATGATATAACCTTCCGTCAATGTACCATCTTCTAAAGATATCATGACCAAGTTCTTTAAAATTTAATAGGTTGAATATATTTTCAAACTCCTCAACCATTTGCTTTTTAATAGCATCACTTACGGGTACGTTATCTAAATTTAATGATACTGAAGGCTTTAACTCATTTGCGGTTATAGATTCATTTACGATATCTTCGATAGCAGCATCAGCCTCAGGATGCATTGCGCTTCCTCTATATTTTAATATGAGTTGTGCGTTGTCTTTGGAATCATCACCTTCCATGTTAATATAATGACCATAGTGCGAACCAGCTGATGTCGCAGTGACATAGCCAGCACCATCATCATCTCTTGGCGGAACTGGTGAGGCAAGCTTTTTATCTTTTGTCCTCGTAATTTCAAAACCAAATAATTTAAATGTATTTTCTGCCATTTAGAATCCCTTTATAGTTAGGAGGACCTAAGCCCTCCTACTATTTATTACTTAACTTGTAGTGTCTGTCTCAAAGTACTGATAAGCGAAAGTTATAGTGAATCTTTCAATCTCATCGTTAGTAGCATAATTGAGATCAATTGGTGATAAGTCTTGAGGATATGATCCTCTAAAGGTGTACTTCTTAAGTGTATCACCTGACCTATCAAGTTGCTCGACGAACAGGTCTGCCTCATACGCAACAGGAGTTGTAAGACCGGTATTTGCAGAGTGTGCATTCATACCGTTCATCCATCTCTCCATTGCATTTCTTATGGCAAAGTCTGTGTCATTTATTATTGTAACTGTCCAGACATCAAATGTTCTGTCACCGGCCATCTTTAATTGTCTACCACGAAATGGTACAACAATCTGGCCAAGTGTTGATCCCGGTAACTGAGCAGTCTCACATAAGAAAGATGTCAGTTCTGGATCTCCATTTGCATATCCCGGAAAGTTAATTGTAGCTTTGAAGAGGTTAGGTCTTGCCCCACCACCTCTAAGCTTTGATTTAAAATCATCTACGCCTAATACTGCCATTTTCTACCTCCTAAACTGTGCCAACGACTTCTTCAAAGTCGACGCCAGTTCTTACTGCCACAAAGTTAAGAGTGACAAAGTTAATGGACCTAGCCGGCTTAATGAAGATACTTGCGATAAATTCATTTCTATCGATTACTGCAGGTGTATTATTAGTTGCATCTGCTACGACTCTGAAATCTGTAATACCACGTCTACCTTTCACTTCACGTAATACTGGCTCGACAATATTGACGAACTCGGCTCTTGTAAATTCATCATTGAACTCAAAGAGTACTTGTTCTGCAGCTCTTGAGATTGCTCTTTCAAGAACTAAGAATAACCTACGTACGTTGATTCTGTCAAATGCAGAAGGTCTTGCGAGTTTTGTCTTATCGCCAAATAGTATTACACCAGCACCTGGGATATTAGCAATTGGATTCACACCAGCCTTATAGAGTGTATCTCTCTGTGGCTTTGTAGGTGAGTATGAAATTGAAGTAATTCCAAGATACTGACCTCTTCGTGATCCTGCAGGTGAGAACCATGGAGCTCTATTAAGATCCGTGGCTGCCATAATTCCAGCAGTAGACGAGGCTGCAGGTATTTCGATAAATTGATCATTGAACTTATCATATACCTTAAGGTAGTTTCCATCCATTACTAAGTATGAAGACTTAGTGAATGTGTCGGCTGTTGCAACCACGTTTGTTACAATATCTGAAGCCGATGTTACATTAACGACATCAGCCACAGCTGGTGACGCAACAACTATACAATCTTTTCTTAATGATTGAGCTGTAGCAACAAGATCATTTACAATAGTTGTAGCATCTGCTCTAGACGCTGCTCTAGGTGCTATTAAGAAATCAATTTCAACTTGATCTTTATCTTCAAAGAGATCATAACCTGTTAAAGTATTTGCAGTTGTAATTGAAGCTACATCAACACCTTGACTAAAATTATAATCAATGTCTGAATCTTTATTACCAGTGGTTTTAGTAAAATTATCACCACTATCTATTGATGTGCCTGCAGCAGCTTTAGTTCCTAATGTGCTTTTAAGATCTGAGTCGAAATCAACCAGCCAAACATATTTTGAGTTTTTATTTAAAACATCTTTAACAAATATATTTGATCCAGATCCATCTACAGCATTTGAGCCAAGAGATAAGAATGAGTATCTTTCAAGCACAGTGCCTTGTGTACCTGTAAATGCTCCAGCCTTATCAATAACCGCTACGTGTACTTCATCATTACTAGCATTATTCTTAGTAGCAAAGTCTGATGTCCCCGGTGCGGCATCAAATTCATTTTTATATGACCAATCACTAAAAGCCACATCGGCTGCAGAGTGAGGACATATTGAAACCTGTAAGCTATTTCCTAATGCTCCAGGGTATTTTGCCACAAAAGTATGCTTATCTGAATCTAATCCGGATAACTGTGAATTAAAACTTGCTTCATTCTTGACAACTTCCGTAGGTAATCCAGCAGCTGTTGCCGCAGCTGTCTGACCGGTTGTTGATACTGCATTTTTTGCAGTGGTATCAATAACCCTAACAGTCTGAAGCGCGCTGGAATACTTTAAGAAAAAGTTGGCTTGATGAAACGAATTAGTGGTGGCAGAATCTGGTGAGCCGAATTTTTCTACGAGTTCAGCTTCTGTGCTAAGCTTTACTCTTTCCTCAACAGTTCCCCACCTAGAATTTATTACGATTGCGCCTGTAGTTGACTGGACATTAGGCACGCCACCAGTCAGGTCTATTTCTTTGACAACAACCGCAGGTGATTCGGAGGGTGTAGAGAGTGCCATCTTATTTTCCTTTTTATTATGCGATTAACATTATACGAATATTCAATTGTTACCATTATTTATAATATTACAAATCTCTATCATACTCGATAGCCCATGGGTGTTCGTTGTCTGGTTCTATTCTTTTAACCTGTTCATATCCATCATCTATAAAACCAAATGGAACTATGTCGTCTTCTATCTCTTTAAGCTTCTGCTTAAATATCATATCTTTAATATTAATGTCAGTTAAGTTAGAAAAGTATGCCGATGAGACAAAATAACCAAACATTACAAGATTCATAACTAAGTCATCATGATTTCCTACGGCAGCTTGATATGTCTGCCCCTTAGCCTCAAATGTTGATATTTCTAAAATTGTCTGTTCATCAACCACTTTAAGCTTATTATTTTCTAATAAGTCTTTTAAAGCACTACATCCTAGTCTCTTTGACTTACGATTAATCTCAGTTCCTATAGCATTAGCTTTAACTGCTGACTCAACGTGTAAGTTCTCATACTCTAAATCATAATATAATCCATTACATACCACAGAACCCTGATCATTTGACTCAACTATACAGTACGCCTTGTTGTAGACATTAGCATACTTATATATAATATTAGGGAAGAGCAATGGAGAGATAGTATTATTGCGATACACAACTACCTGTTCAAAGGGGCGAACGTTAATATCGATCAGACTAAAAGAAGAATAGTCCTGTCCTCTTCCCTTTGATACATCTGCAACTAAGATGTACTCATGATTCTTAATTGGCTCTTTATAAACTAAAAGATCTCCACCCTCTAATATCTTTTTTGGAGGCATTGCTCTCAGTTCAAGTAATGTCTGAGCATTTACTAAAGTATTACCAGTTCCAAAAAATGTATTTCCAAACTCTTGATCAAACTGTATCTGAGAAGTGTTGTTTATAGTTTCTTCTTTCCATTTCTCATCACGACCGGGTACGTCATGCCAGTCAACTCTAAAGTTCTTATACTCATTAACTCCTTGTATTGATCCCTCCCATATCTTATGAAAGGTATTTCCAATACCATTTGCAGTTGACGTTACTATAATTTTAGTGTCTCCACCAGATGATACAACCGGATAAGTAGATGTATAAAATTCTGCAGCTCTCTCTACAAAGGCAAACTCATCCAAGTATAAAAGGTTAATAGAGAGTCCACGAATTGAAGAACCAGTCGTAGCAGCAGCGATAATACGACTATTGTTACTGAAATCAATATTAGACTTATTAAGAGCTTTACAACCGGGTTGAAGAAAAAAAGGAATATTCTCGAGCATAATAGTAATCCTCGCCAACATTTCTCTCGCAGTGGCTCCCTTGTTCGCAAGAACTGCAATTGATTTTTCTGACTGAAAAAGTGCAAACCATAATAGGTATCCGCACGCCGATATTGATTTTCCTGATTGTCTACACGCAAGTACGACATTAAATCTATTCTTTTCAAATTGTTCAAACATCTTCTTTTGATAAGGATATAACTCAAATGCAACTAATCCTTTATCAAGAGAAATTATTTTTGCATACTTTTCAATAAAGTATACAGGATCTTTCATACACTTAGCATACTCAAGCACCTGTTCCTCATTAAAATTAGAAACAATGCCGTCTTTTTTAATGTTAGGATTACCTAGATAATTTTCATTCCTGTTTTGGAGTGACATTTATTATTTCCGATTCATTTTTAAGTAGCTTTTGAAGCTCAGTAGTAGAACCTACGAAAAGATTATTGGTAGTATTGGCAATTTTCTTTATCTCTTCTTTTTTGTCAATATCTTTCTTTTTCTTATTAAGGTCCATCAACCTGTCATTTACGTCAGAAATATTCTTAATCATTCCCGATAAGACTTCGAATGCTCGAGGATGCTCACTTTCTCTAGCAACCTCAATCATAAGCTCAAGACTTTGCTTTCCTTTTTCCACGAGTTCATAATATGTATCTCTTGAATACTCGTAATCATTATTAATATTTTTTTCACTCATTTAATGTCACTAACTCACGATTCTTAATGTGTTGGTCTTCAATATCAGTTTTTGACTGACCCATATATCTGACTGCATGATGTTTTTCTATCATGTATTCATTTATAGATTGGTCAGCATAGTTTGTAGTTCTCCACAACTCACCTAGTATTCTACCGAACTTACCGGTAGCGTCTTTATGAGTCTTTAATATGATTCCTGCATCATCATCTAACATGCCAGTTAAAAACTTTTTTGCAGCTAATCCATATTTTTTTTCTTCAAGATCACGGGTTCTTGACTCCGGTGTATCTATTCCATACATCCTTACTCGCTCTTTATGAAGCCATACGCCAAATCCTAAATCAATATCAACATCAACTGTGTCTCCATCAATTATCTTTACTACTTTACATCTATATTCATACATTTTTTTAACTCGCACTATCTAAAATATTAGTTGAAAATCCAAAAGTACTGTCATCTAGGCCAACAACAGACGTCGGATTAGGTGTTACCACTATAGTCTCTAAACCTATATCTGAGTCATTAAGACCTGCCTTAATATCAAAAAATTTCGTCTTGACATCACGTATGATGCTGGTATCTGCAATTGGACCATGATAACTTAGCTTCATCTCAAAGTCCATAGTATAAATTATTGTTCTTCTTTGCTCCATTGCTCCTTCAAAGTCATCAGAAAAAGATACGCCTTGAATTATTACCTGTATGTCTTCTTTAAACGTAGGGTACTCTGTCGCGAATGGTTTAATCGTTAATGCGTACTGAGGATTAAATGTAGGAAGTATTTGTTCTACGATCTGTAATGCATCATCTTGAGACTTTGCATAAGCATTTAACTGAAAGTTTATTGAGTAAGGAACTGGAGTAAAAAATTTTTGTCTTTTACTTGTAGAACCATCAGAAGATAAGGTGTTAAAGTTTCCTACTTTTGCTAACTGCCTTTGCGCATCATATGAAATAGAAGTGATCTCAAATGACATTCTTGGCAACTTAATTGCAACTTGTGAGTCATCTGTTAAGTTAGGATTCTCTCTGATTCTTTCTAAATATTTTTGTTTTGGTGCATATGACAATGGTACTTTAAGTTGGCTGATAACAGCACCTGAAGAATTTTGTCTTATAACATAGATGTTATTAAAAAGCCTGCCGAACAGCGCTACCGCTTTTTTAGTTTTTGAATGATAAAAGTGACCGCCAAACATTAGTTATTACTCACATCGCCGAATGGGTTAGACTCACTAAAATCTATAAAATCTGCACCAGAAGAAAAGTCTTCATTTTGCTCATTACCTGATAACTGATTGTTTTCAACTACTAAGGTTATGACGCCTCCAGCTCCTGAAGTTATGCCAATAACTTTCTTACCTACTGCAAACGTATGATACTTACCGTCATCAGCGCCTGCATGTATGATATGGATCTTATCGTCTGAGTCAGAATACTTTACAACCTCACCACGCATTAATGTATCACCACTAGGACTAGTAATTACTTCACCAACCTCAAAGGTTGTAGGTGCAGGATCTGTAAATCTAAATGTTGGATTAGTATATCCTGAACCAGGGTTGGATATGGTTAATCCATTAACTTTACCATTATTGCTATCAACTGAAGCAACCACGGAAGCACCAACGCCATTACTATCAATTATACTAACAGTTGGAGCTACATAATAGTTATTACCACTATCGGTAATGGTCATAGATGCAAGTTGGCCTGAACTTAAAGTTGCAGACGCCTGCGCGCTGTCTCTTGTATTATCAAGCGTGAGTACATACTTGTAAGCATACTTTCCTTCTAAATCATCGAGTACGTCAATACCCGTGTCCATATCCTCACCAGTGTATTCAAACAACTGACATCTCAACTTAAAGACAGGCACATTACTTAGTTGATAAAATGGTTGTTCGTGCTCAACATGAGATATCTGAAAAAATTTATTACTTAGAGGTAAGTAAATTAAGTCACCTTCTTTTGGCCTATCTACTGTAATCTCATTATCATATCTTGATACAGCATCTGACCATCTTCTTCTTGATACTATAAATGTGGCCTCGTCTCTTATTTCGACTCCAAATCTCGTAAATAAGTCACCTTCACCGTCAAAGCCTTCTGTATTCTCAATATACATTTCAAGCATATAAGATGAGTTAAAACTTGATACAGGATCATCACCTAGTATCTGGTCTTCATTTACGATATCTCTTGGTAAATAGTACACATCTTGACCATAGGTCTTGAGCGCCTCAATGACTATGTCTTCATAGAGGTTCTGCTCTGATCGTACTTTTTGACTGAAGTATAAATTTGTTGCCATGTCATCCTACGAAAAAGTCTGGTGGAAGTTCGTGTTCGTCTCTAACTCTTTGCCTTAATGTTTCTATCTCGCTAGTTGCATCATCATATATCTGTCTTCCGTTTAAAATGACTCCTCCGGGTAGTTGCATTCCTTCAAACTTAATTAAGTTCATACCCCACTGTTGCTTAATTAAAGCAGTAGTATACTCTTTTACAAACATATCATTAAATATTGAAGTATGATCGCTGTCATTAACTTCTGAATAAACTTCGGCTACAATGTAGTCACCTTCTTTAATGTCACCATCTGCAAAGTCGCCAAAGATGTATAATCTATTTTGTCTACGTGAAAACTGAACTTGCGGATGTCCATTTAGTTTCATATCCAGCATGGAGAGATACTGCTGCATTTGCTCATAGTAAGCTAAGTCTCCAGCAAAGTTCATTAAGTCGGCAATATCATTTAACATCATCTGATACTTAATATCAAAAAAGTTTCTAGAGTTATTAAATGAGCTTGTCAATGGAAACATCTTTGATACAAATAATATATTACTAGCCAAAGTAATATACTCATTTGATACATCAGTTGCCGTCACTTGGTGCTTTAAATACGTTCTTATAGTTGCATCAGAATGATACTCACGATAATACTGTAACGCCTCGTCTACGCGATCTTCCACTTGATCTTCGTCAACGTTGACTTCGATAACCGGTTCGCCAAGACGTCTTTTACAATAATCTATAAGAGTTGCACGTGAAGATGGAACTGCCATTTTAAAATCCTTTTATTCTATTTATAAGGACTTGTTCCTAAAACATCCTCGTCCCATGCAGCTTTTAACTTATCAATTGTATCTGCACTTGTAATAGCACTTGCTGCAGGAGCATCTCTAAGTTTCTTCTTCTTAGCTACACTCGCAGCTTTTGCTGTTGCATCATCGGCTTCTAATGCTTTCATGTATACAACATCTTCTGCATCTAAAAGAGGTCCTCTGACTTCTCTTATTTTATCTTGCAATATTTTTTTAGCTGCAGTTATATCTTCAGTGATAGCTGCTTTATCATCATCAAATACCCATGCATTTCTAAAATGCCTGTCTGGTACTGACGACGGCGCTGCAGCAATTACACCATTCTTGTCTTGAATCATTGTAGTCATTTCTCTCTCCTTATGCTACTAAATCTTGATTAATCTTCCATGAATTACGCCATGTTCTATGGCCAGGGAGATTTTGTTTTTTACAAATTACTAATCTCTTACGATTAGATTTATCATAATCTTTCCATACGTGTTCTGGTATGTCTTTCATAATCAAATACTCAATTGCTTCTTCTTCGGTCATCTTATCAACTGGTTTCGTATTATGTAGTAGATAACCTCTCGTATGTTTCTTAAAATCTGGTTGTGCCTCATCTTTCTTGAGTTCCCAATAAGACTCAACTGGTGGTAGTATTCCACCTTGCATTGCACACGCCAGCCAGTTAG
>Ga0209503_10000413_pt1 | contig 27548 bp, 22 predicted proteins | sample SouAtlMetagenome_2_FD_187448 | JGI IMG/M metagenome (GOLD analysis project Ga0209503, IMG submission 187448) | Marine eukaryotic phytoplankton communities from Atlantic Ocean - South Atlantic ANT15 Metagenome (SPAdes) (version 2) | ecosystem: Environmental > Aquatic > Marine > Oceanic | place... | reverse complement strand
GGGGTTATTAACCCCAATCGTGGCCCGGGGTCAGTAACCCGGGTAATTACCCGTTAGTACGGGTCATTAACCCCGGGATCTTATAGAGGGGTAGGGGGAGGGGGCCTCGCTAGGTTGGCATTTACCTGAGGGGTTATTTACCCCAGGCGCCGGCCGGGGGTAATTACCCGGGTAATTACCGGTTAGTGCGGGTTATTTACCCCGGGATCTTATAGAGGGGTAGGGGGAGCGGGCCTCGCGGGCCACTGGCACGGGCCTGGGCCGCGCCGGGCCACATGACTCGGTACTTGCCTTGGCATCTGTACGTATCCAAAAGCTCAACGGGCTGCGTGCGCCCATCCGCTCACCCGGAGGGGCCTTTCGCTAAACTCACTAAACGGGTTTAGTCGAAAACCCGTTGGAGATCCCGTCGGGTTATTGTGCGGGTTATTAACCCCGGATCCCCTCCGAGGGGTAATTATAGGTTATAACGGGTAATTAACATGTTAATGGCAACCTAGGGGTATGCAATACATCGTCTGGTCGATAGGGCAAATGTAGGGCAAATGATGTATTGCATACTAGCTCAATTAACACTCACGCAATCTGGCACTGGCAGGCGCACCGTGACGTGACGCGTCACGGTCACTGGCACGATGCAACATAGTATTTTGGCATGGGCGGGGTGGAATGTTCATATTTTTTAGTTGTGTGCTTTTAATATCGTTCGTGTTTGCAATTGACCTGTGCGTGTGGCGAATAAGGCCTTTCAAGTTAACCTCTAACTTGAAACTTGAACTTGAACTTCCGAGTCACTGCCGCAGCTCAAAAACCTTAGTTTTTTTTAATGGTGACGGTCACGGTATAAAGGAATGCTACAACTAATATCATCACCTTATACTCGATTTGCGAAGATTCTTGTATCGATCGGTCATCCTGACCTGACTGAGCAGGGAGAAGGTTCTAGGAGCTGTGCAGAGCATCCGGGTCACCCACAAAGGGTGAACGAATTTGCTTCTAAGCTGGCCCTTTAGTCTGAGGTGGGCTCTTATATGCCCAGGCCAGTGCTGATCTATGACATCAAATAGCCCCCTTCTTCCACAGACGACTTACCTGGGCCTTTGATTTAACGCAGGGATGGATCGAAAGTAAAGCCTTGAAAGTGCTGGGTTTCTTCTTCTTTTGCTGTTTTGTCTATAGAGTCTTCGGGTGAGGCGGAAAGATACGCTGTGGGAACATATTTGGTATCTTCTTCATTGGAAACTTTTGGGTGAAAAGGTGGAGTAATCTCGCGCCTAAATTCTTAAAGTCTTCGTTGAAATCCCTAATTTCACTAGGTGGCACAATAGAAGCTTCTGGAAGTCAAGTGGTCCAAAAAAGTCGGTCATTTTAATCTCGTGCGCCCCTTTGGATCCAAGTCGCTGCGACGGGTCTTTGTCCAGTAATCGAAGCAACACTGCTTTTGCAGTAGTTGTGAAGTGCGGTGGAAAGCTTGGTGCCAAGTTGATGATCCCATGGAACATAAGTTTGCGATTAACATCGTAAAAGGGTGTACGAAATCCCATCATCTCATAGAGAAGGATGCCAAATGACCACCAGTCAACAGAAGCACCATACTTTAGGCCCTTTAGAAGTTCTGGCGCAATGTACTCAGCAGTGCCACAGAACGTTGTTAACTGGAAGTGAAATATCTACAAAAAAGACATGTTTCCAGGACCATGCAAGACACTAACTAACACTGGGTGCACATCGGTAACGTTTTCTTTAGAGAGTCCGAAATCAGTAAGTGCGATATGACCAATCTGGTCCATGAGAATGTTTTCTAGTTTAAGATCGCGATATATGATTCCAGAATTGTGAAGGTGGTCCAGCGCCAGAAGTAGCTCGCCCTGAGAAAGAGGCGCATAAAAGTCATGCGCTAGGGTAGTCCAGGTGAACTTACAGCATAAAAGCACGCTCGACTTTCACAAAATCCACGGCTTTTGCGAAGATGAAAAAACAAAGAACCACCATTGTAGTAATCGGTGACAAGATACAACTTCTCTTCTGACTGGAAAGCATAGCGAAGCCGAACAATATATGGATGGCGAATTTCGCAGAGAATCGAACGCTCAGAGCGTGTATGTTCTGCTTGTCCTTTAGCTGCAATCACTGATTTCTTGAGAACTTTCATAGCAAATACACGCGAAGCATCCTGTAAGTTTGCAATTGACACTAAGTCATTCCTACTAGCTAAGATAAGACCCTGAAAATTACCTGGCCCTGTTTTTTACGAACCAGCATCACCTTTCCAAATGCCCCTTTGCCAACTACCCGCAGGAGATCAAAGTCAAATACACTCAGTGAGCTGGTGAACCTGTGTTGCTGGACCCCTGACTTCTTGGACAGGCCTCGACGACCGTATCCTCTGATTGCAAATATACGGCTTAGAAGTCCTTCCGGCCGTCGGCTGCGGATAGGCCCCGACGCCATGAGCAGCCCTGCATTACGAGCCCTTCCGCCCTCTGCGCACGACCTCAGGCTGTCGACACCAAAAGCTTTGGCTTCTGCAGCAGCAAATGCCTCACCAAGTTCTGTCGCTGTTGCAGGGGGGCTTGATGCAAAGTCAAAGAAGCGCAAGACACTACCCAGAGCTCGGTCCACTGAGATGGCCACATTTGGCGCTGCTTGGTCCTCACCAGCTTCAGTACCCACGGACAAGCAAGTGCACCCAAGTTTCTTTTCGGCGCCAAGAAGTCGAATAGGATAGCTTATTGTGTTGTGTCCTTCATATGCAAGTGTTAGTGCTCGTAATGCTGCTTTAGTTGCCACGTCCTAAAAGGAAGGCAGATATGATTCAAGTAGGACCCAGAATTAAATTTTAGACGCAGTCTGTACGTTGTCTCCACCCGACTCTCCACCATCTATAAGCTGTGAGGGCTCGATGCAAGCAATGGCGCGGATACGCATGGATTCATTGGGATTTTTTGCACATCGCACCATCTGCCTTTGAACCTATGTGTACACTTTGGGCGAATGTGCCTTGTGTTGTAGCTTAGTTTCACAATATCAACGGCAAGGGAAGAACCATTCCCATTTGTCAGGAGATATATTGATTTCAAATGGGCAACCGGGGCAATTTTTGTATCCCAAACATAGAGAACATGATTCTCAGGAGAAAAGGAATTTGCAATCGGCTGTCTCTTGTATTTACCTTGCGGAGACGCAACCTAAGTTGCCCCGGTATCAAAAATAACTATAGTAAAAGCCCAACTGACCGAATTCGTGTTAGGATTGAGCACAGCAACTGCAAAGCCAGCCGATTTTGCCCGTTCAATTGCTGTCACCATGCCACCCACATGTAAACCCCTCGTCAGACACAATGATCTACTCCAGACGCCAGGCCTGGATCCGACCTGTGGTGTAGAATGGGAATCTACAGTTTTGTAATGCGTTAACCTGATTCTGTATAATGATTATTAACTTGGTTGCTAGAGTCAGGTCGCTCATGTATATATTACAACAGGCTTCATTTTCACGGTCAGGAATCCAATGCTCAACCAACCCTAGTGATAGCATTCGTGCCTACTCGTTCAGGTTGTTCCAGCACATGGAATAACCGACAATCTACCTGGAGAAAGGTAGTAATCGCTTCGAGTACGCTGCAATACTCAGCATTTTGCTCCTCTGCGGTCGATGGTGGCAGAAAGCCGGGTTTGCGCGTGAGGTGTCCCGAAGTCTCGTCCAAATCATACAGCTCGTGTCTGAATTTAGAGTCAGACATCAACATGAGACCTCACTATCACAGCAGTTTAAGGCCACTGGCACAATTCGGCTCCGAAAGCGTGGGCGCTCAGATCCTGCACCTTGCGTGTGTTGAGAGTACGGCGTTTTGCGTACAAACGGGAAAAGTGTCCAATCGAGTCAGTGTCGGTTTAATCCCAGGGTGTCCCAGTGCCTCCATACAAATCTCATGAGAGACTTATGATAGTTGTACTTAAGGCCGCGCCCCGTCTTAAGGTCATCGTTTATAACTGGGTGGTACCAAGTGGGAAGCGTCGACGGCACGCACGATAGAGCTCCAGAGGTGCGTAGAGAACAACCGGTGGGAACTCGGAATGTTGCTATATGCGGGCTCGGGACTCGGAGCGTGCGGTTCGCTCGTCCGCCATCGTTTTCAAAGTGGGCGTGACACGCATTTCGTAAACAAGCGAACCGTAGCGTGGGCATATGTCCGCTCGCACGTGGAGGCGGAAGCGATGCTACGAGCCGACAGAGCCGCCGATCACTGAAATGGCACGCGCACACAAGGATTTCCCGGCGCTCACTTGTCTTGGCCTCCGAGTCCGCGTCGGAGTCATGGCCGCGCCCGGTCGGTCTCTCGCCGGCTGGTCTTGCCTCGGCTCAGCCCGGGTCTCAGGGAGTGCGCCCCGAGGTGCTGGTCTCGGCCTGGAAGTGCTTCGCCGTGGCCCTTCAGCGTGTTTGCTGTCAACTCGTAGCGACCCTGGTCTCGCGTGTTCAGGGCAGGTAACCGTGGAGGAGTTCACACCTTATTAACTGCTGAGGGCTGCTCCGCAAGGGCAAAGTCCGACGTGGGGGGCGTCCGTACGGGTGTGGACTTTTGAAACTCACAAACCACCGATTTCGGGTTTCACGGAACATTCCAGAGTCTTCGTTGCGGAAGGTGCGTGACATTCGATTCGCCAAACGGAACGTTGAACCGCTTGCGTTGAAGATCAAGTTGAACTTGAAGTTCCACCGGTCCGCGACCCGCCCGCCGTTGCCGCGCAGCCACCCGCCCGTCACGGGTCCGCAAACACTGGTCCGCCCCGTCCGCCGGCAGACCGCCGCAACCGCTGATTCTCCGACCCATCCCCCGCGGGTACCGGTCCCCCAGCAGCCCCGGGTCCTAACCTGGTCCGCCAGGAGCTTACCTTGAGCGCGGGGCCCCGCCCGCGGCCCTCCACACCGCCACGTGTCGCAGACTCATCAACTGAGTTAATGACGTATATAAGCTCCAAAACAATCCAGTCCAGGCAACAAGAGGAATAAACTGTGTAGGCTAAGTCAGCAAGGCAAACGAGAAATGGCTAGCTAATATATGATGCAAGGTAGGCAAGAGCGCTAGTATGAAAACAACCTGACGAGATTTGCTAGGCACCTTCATCCTGTTTATCAAAACCTATCGAGCTTATTGATCCAGCGGCTTGTGCCAGGAATTTTGAGACGATTAGACGCTGTCGCTCGAGATCGATGGTTTGTTCAAGCTCATTGCGTTGTCTCCGCGCGGCATTGCGTTCCCGTTGCCGGTCCTGGTCTCGTTCATGCCGCGAAATGGATTCTGCGCTGCCGGCGGTTGTAACCAGCAAGTGTTTTGCTTCACCATCGCATCCGAGCCCTGAAATACGTGGGATATGCGTGGCGTCAACTGCCAGTTGTTCGTGTATAGTTGCGCCGCAAAGGAAGGCGCTCCTCCTAGCACACGATTCTGAGCGTGATGCACCCCAAAGAAGTTTGAGCATGCGGGAGGGTTGCTGTAATGCCCGCGTCACAGCAGGCAACCCAACACGACTGTGTTTTGTGTCAAATCTGATTTCAACTGAGCTGCTTGCAGCCTCGTCCCAGTTTAAGGCAATTAGCATCCGGTCAGCAGCCATCGCAGCCGGTGAACATGATTGAAGCAGATTAGATGGCTCTGTGTGCACACATCGCTGTGCACTGCATTGCTGTGCACTATATCCTAAAATGAGGTTGGAAAGCTTTTCCTCAAATAGCCTCGAGAGTATACTGGCGGCGTCGTGAACAGCCAATTTAGAGTTTGCGACGTATACGCGCGCGTTGTTAAAGACAAGCCGTACATCACGGGCGAAAGCAAGGAATGTTTGGTATGTGCTCACGTGCACACCAATGGCCTCAAGATCCATGGGCTTTTTGATGATCCTGGTGTAGTCCCCGAGTCCTGGCGCCGAAGACGTAATAGGCTTGAGGAAAAAAGCTGAGGCAGGCTGATCCAGGACTAATGCTCGAAATATGTGATGAACTTCACCGAGTGGTAGTTGCGAAATGCAATGTTCGGGGTCGCTGAAGGCAAGACATCTCTTGTGCGCACCCGTACTCGCTGCACGCGTGACACACATGAGCGTGGATGAGTTTATGGCGCTTGCTTTAAGCTCTCTAAGTGCATGCTCAAAGCGCCCTTTCAGATGCACTGTTGCGAGATGAACCTAAGCGGAGCAGAGTTGCCAGAGTTGGCAGGAGGGTAACTTCATGATTTCATAGACTCGCTTAGATAGTACCGGACGTGCCGGGTCAACGTTGTTGCGTTGAATTGTATTTGCTAACATGAGTCTGAGATCATCGACAAAGGCATCCACGCAATGATAGTACCCCTTTTTGACACGAGATCCAATGGTCTTTAGATCCATTGGCTGATTTATAACCTGCATGGGTATTTGCAAAGAATGCCACCTAAAGATGTAAGTCGTGCACTGTACTTTTTTTACTTTAAGTTGGTCAGGTATCTCCTTCACAAGGTTGCCAGGGAGATTGAAATATAAGTGTGCAGGCGATTCTTCCACAAAAATGTCAAGAAGCGTCATCAATGTCATGCGAGATACTCGACGATTTGCACAAGTCGGTGACGGGGTAGTGAGAGCATCCAAGCGGCATTGTTTTATGAGTGTCTGTGCTTAGCAGTAAAAGCTAAATATACGACACGATGACGTGACTCTGGGTTGACGAGGGCTGTCTTTATTTCAAGAGCAATCTGAAGTTTCTGCGTAGCGACATTGCAACAGCCTCTGACGTCAATAGTTTTGAGATCCATGAATGACTCGTTGAGTGTTTGGTAACTTTGAATACCAGTGGAAATATGAAGACATTTGCGAAAGAGGTATGATTCCGTCGCTATGGCAAGTGGCTCAATAACGCCCCAAAGAAATTCACACGTTGCAATATCATCTTGGCCAGCTAAACGAAATAAGCTGTTTGAGGGGCTGTGCGTCAAGGATCTACAGGTTGCAAGGCCTGCCTCGAAGACGGCCAGGCGCTTCTTGGCTGCCATGCATCGGGAAGTGAATCCATTTGAACTCATGGCCTACAGGGCATAATCCATTTGAACTCATGTGCGATAGCAACTAGTCGAATGAACAATAGTCCAAGCGCACATAGACACGGGTCAATTGTAACATTTACAATCACGAGACGCACATCGTCTATAAATGTCGCCATATGCAGCCACTGTTTATATTTGGACGTATAGACTCTTTCGTAAATGCTACTGAGTTTCATAGACTGCGTGGCAGCAGCTCGGTCAGGAGCACCCAAGTATCTAACGTCATGTTCCAGCGCATTCACAAGCGTACACATTGTATTAAGCACGGCTGAACGAGGTGACAACAACAACGTGGAATCCCTTACAATAAGCCGGAGCTCTTCTGTAAAGAGACTTCTAAGCCCTATCGCGCAACTAAAAATTGCGCTACTCCTCTGCAACTTATTATATCTTGCTGCATTTCGGAATATTGCGTAAATGTTGCTGGCAAAAGCCCTCACAGACACATACTGACCAGATTCCATTTTTTTTTGGACTGTGATAAAGCTAAGTGGAGAAGTGATGGCACCAAAATGGTCTGGCAGAGTGGAACTGGGGTGTTGTATATGATAGTTAAATTCGGAGTCATTTGAATTTACAAGTTTCGTGAGTAAACAACCACACTCAGAGGAAGCCGGGAACTTTTCCATCACCGCTGGAAAGTGTTCAGGGCTTTTGACCCCAGATCTGGCCTCAAAAAAGACACATAGCTCCTTTGCAGCAACAGACACCGGTGATGTTGGGTTGCATTTTGCCATGAGTGCGCTATTGAACACAAGGCGGACATCATCGGCGAACTGATTTTGTTTGCTAATGTCATTATATAAGTGCGTTTTGGCTTTGTTCGCAATCATTCCAAGGTGAATTGGACCGACAAAGGACTGCGGGGAACTCAGAGCAACTGGATCGGCAGGCTCGAAAAAGTAATGTGCCTGCAGCCTGCCGCGCAGGTCCCAAAGCACCATTGTCAGTGGGTCATTCATCGATCACGAGTCAGCCTCCTCTTAAGTCACGTCGGTATATGTGATCCATTTTCATTGGATAAATTGCGTATCATGACATCACGAGCTACCTACGGTAGTACGTAGGTACCACTTGTATCTACGGTACCTACGGTACCCTACGGTACTCTAGAGCAGAGAGAGAGAGAGAGAGAGACCCTCTAGCCCTCCCTACCCTGGGATGTATCTTCCCACTCTCTAATATTTGAGTGTACACTGTTGTACTATTGCCCCTGCCTCTACTATTAGTTCAAGTCACTGGCCCAGGCACGCTCACTGGCAGTCTCTCGCCGTCACCGTGACGGTGCCAGTGGGTACCGCCGTGCCGGGCCCGGGCCAGCCTGAGTATCACTGACAGCCTGATTTGGAGCCGCCGGAGCCTGGCCCGGGGCAGAGACCGGCGGTCATGATCAGTTTACCACCGTACAGTCACGGTAACGTGGCCGTGGGTCCCAGGGGCATCCTAGCCCACAGCGACTAGCTTGCCCGGAGGTGTCTCCCGACGAAACGCCACTGGCGCGATGTTCGCGTAGGGGCCCCTCCGGCCCCTCGCCTTTTAGGGCTCTGGACACACTCGGCCAGAATGTGGAGCACTCCAGGGGCTTCGCAGTAAATTTCCCCGTTCGGGCTATAAAAGTTCGGGCTATAAAGGGGAGGCGCTACAGCCCGCAATTTAGTCTGGTTCGGCCCCTTCGGATCGGGCGCGCTGGGTCATTCATCCACATTCTACCCTACGCGCAGACAGATTCAATTTCAAACCCCGCACCAAATGCAGTTCCAACTTCCAAGAATTCGGCTGGAGAAGCCCTGGAGTCTTAAAACATGCGATCAAAACACCACCAAAACCCTAAATATTATACATCAAGTACTATCTGGGAAGTATTTTCTGACAGAGCAGTGCTCTGCACTATCAGGTTGCAAAATCCTCGAGAGCCAATTTTGCTTGTCGATTTCAGCTGACTGCTGGTGTATTGCAACTCAAGGTGGCTTCAATGACAACTTAAGCGGTCGTCCTTGTGAGATTGTGCAATCCATTAGCACGATTACTTGTCGCTAAGCTGACCCAACGTGAATGGAGTAAACCTCGTGCCATCTGCTTTGTAAAACTTATTTTGGAACTCCACCTGTGCATTTAATGAGAGGCTTTTCTTGATGAATAACGTACCCAGTGAAGGCGGAGGGCGTGTAGGAAACACTCCAGAAGATCCATCGCAAGCAGGACGGCGGCAGTCACAACCTGTCCTTAAACACATGCTAGCTTGCATTGCAATACCAAGACGCGGAAGTATCTGACTGCAAATATAGAGTATGCTACAAAAACAAAAAAAATGCTATTAGCATTCATGGCAGTGCGCATGATTTTCTCCCAAAACACTTGAGCGAGTTCGGTGTGTGCAAGGGAAAGTGCCCAGAGTCGAAGATAAGACGCAGTGTTGGACACCATCCCAAGAACAAATTCAATGGTTTCAATGCACTGGTGAATGAGTACTTCAGAGAAGGAATGTACTTCTTCGGATTTTGGATCCTCACTGGAGGTGCTATCTTGATCCGTTTCAATTTGGGTACTAATTGGCTGACTTGCGCTTGCAGGTTGCGATGCATGTTGGAAATATATATACACTGGCTTGCCAAGTAAAAGGACCGGCACAGAGAGGAATGCTATGGCGAGGAGAGCAGACTGCGCAGATCCCTGTCCACTGTACATTGGCTCATCAACAACACCTGGATTGAGGGCGATATTGATTAGCTGATTGATGAGATTGGGTGGTGCGCAGCCACCCGTCTCACCACCAAAATTGAGAGCGCATTTATGTTTTAGGGAATCACCATCTGAACAAGGACGCTGATCAAAGGTTAAGCCATCAATTCCGCAGCTGCCCATGAGTTGGCGTCTATCCCAATTAATGGCCCATTTGGTAAAGATGAGAACTGCCATATAGACAAATAGGCAAAAGTCAAAAATGATCATGGGCATGAACTCAAGCCAAAAAACTGCACGGTCGCCGAAATAAAGGGCGTTGAGGCCTTTCAAGAAGATCCCACCAGTCATCTGCACGACGCCAAATATCACAGCAGTTTTCATTTTCATGGAATTGAAAAACAGAAGCTCATTTGAAGAAATATGCCAAGCTGGGTCAACACCAAATGGGTAAATGGAGCCTGTTGATCCATATGGCGCTGATAAATTTGCTTCAGCTCCTCCATCAACTGAACCGGCCACACTGCCTTTGCTACCTTCCCAGAGATACCCCGAGTCAAAAAGAGCCAATGCTAAAGAGAAGCAATCATTGTAGACAAAACCAACGTAGATGGCACATAAGCCCATGGTGATCAGCATATATCGGGAAGCATAAACACCGCCAAGCATTTCGTTCTCGCCGGCAGAGCTGACACATCTCCTGTAGGCTGGATGCGTAATGAGTAGATATATCCCTCCGAGCAAGATGCAGGCTCCATGGCCAATATCACCATACATCATGCCAAAGAGAAATGGGAATGTAACCGCAGTGAAGAGTGCGGGGTTGATTTCTTTGTAGCGTGGAACGCCATATGTATCAACAAATTCCTGGAACGCATAAGTAAATTCGTTGACATCGAAGGAGGTTGGCGGCACCGGCCACGGCAATGGCACCTGTGAGAGCATTGAGGCACCTGCGAGGTCCATTGCCGCGTGCGTTTGACTTATAAGCGCGCGCGCATCTACTTCTGCAGAGGCAACAATCCAACCCTCACCACGAAGCATCCCGCTTACGTCAGCGCGAAATAAATTGAGCACGTGATAAATGGCTTTCTCTCTGAGCACAACCGCTTTCCATTCAGAATAACGACGCGCCAAGCGCGAACAAAGAGCAAGACGCAACTCTCGATTCTTCAAGAGCACCTCTCGCGCCTGTATGAAACCAGATTTTTGATAATTATGACGCACAGAATATCACATGACGCAGTAAGGCCACATCTGCAAGCTCCGAGGTAGTCTCGCGAACAATGAGACCCAGTTGACTGGCATTTCCAAGTGTTAGGTGGTCTGGTACGGGGTATTGTCGGGCACCAAATGCATCACAAATTTTGTTGATGATGGCAGAGATGACTTCGGATTTGAAGAATACAATGAAAACAATCTTGAATTCAGGTCTGCCCGTAGCAGCATCTGCTATTGGTCTTTCTACTTCTGCAAAGCGCGCAAAGCAATTTCCACGGGTTGAACGGAATAGCATGCGCTCAAAACGAGATTTCTCATCGGCCTTCAATATGCCCACAGTCGAAGAAAATTTCATCTCGCCCTCGATGACATGCTTAAATCCCCCGGAAGCAAGGCCTGAGCAAGAGGGAACTAAGGTTTTGTGCACAACAGAAGAGGCACCTGAGTGGCCTCGGGTAGCATCTGCGAGAAGGGGCTGCATTCCGTCCTCAGAAATAGCTGGTGCACCATAGGCACTACTCAAAGGATTCACTGTATCTAATTTAGAGCTGGCTCCATCTGCTTCCGCCGCCAGGAACTTCCTACCCTTTTCTAGACATTCTTGAAACTCCACTTTTTCATTGTATTTGTGTGTTAACTCATTGGAATAAGTGTTGAGTTCGAGTAATTGTGTTTCATATTCCTCGAGTTCGGCTTCAAGCGTGTCCAATAGTAGAGCACTTGATCTGAGGTCACTTGTCGGATATAACAGGCATTTTAATTCTCTCACGTACCGCGAAGCTGTAGTTTTCGATGTGGTTGTCTCCATTTCATACGTATGGCTCGTCGATCTGAGATTTAATTGAGAGCAAAACGAACAATGTACTCACGAGATTTGCAGTCCAAAGGCTTCAATCTCTTTAAGAATAAAACGCAGCTTCCGCTCAAGCTCATCACACCTGACAGCTAGATGGAGAATGCTCGTGCTTTTTTCCTACCTTTTAACATAATTCACATAGCGTCGTTGGAAAGCAGTTTGCTCGGGGTTGAGATCGGTGAATTGCAGAGCACTGAGTTCTCCCAGGTTATGCACACACTCGTGGGCCGCATCCTCACTCAAGATTAGAGAGACGTATTTCATATCGCGCGAGCGCCACCATGACCCCATTGGTGACCGCACACCTAGTCTCGGGGAGCACCCTTGTAAAGGGGGTTGTAAAGGCCTAGCCCTAGTCAGTTCCAGCGCAGGATGGCGGAGCTGGAGAGCGATGATTGTGGTAATGCCGCTAGTGTGATTTCTGCCTTTTGCTATCTCGGCACTTAGGTTCAACGCCATCTTTGAGCTTGTTAGTAGACTCTGGATCGTGTGTGCAAGCGTGAGCAGTCCAGTTAGTCGCGATATTCACTATTCTCGCCGCAGGCGGACTCTAGACCCGAACGCAGCGCGATGTAGCCAGGCCAGTGTGCTTAAAGAACTTACATATTTGATATTGTAAATCATGTATGAAGGTGATGCCACAGCTACACAACCGGCAGACTCGTTGCTCAGTTTGGATACCAAGGCGGAACTGCCTATCTCGGCTTCGTGCGTCCCGGTTCCTACACTTGTGGGATCCATCACCGCCGGGGTAGCAAGTGGGGTCTGGGGCATGACACAACAAGCTGCAAAATCTGGCAACCCATCACTAACATCAGAGTTTGAGTATAAATTCAAGTCCGTGTCCCCATCAGAGACATCGGAGCAGCAAGTAAGACCGCAATCGGGTAGCTACAGTGGCTACTTTCTCCTGCAGCTGCCAGGAAGGACCGCACCAGTGAAAGTTGTAGAGAATGCCATGTCTTTGGAATTCTCTTTAAATATTGCAGGCAAGCTTAATGTGCGTGGTCACGGAGAAAATCGCTATGGTCCCTTCTCAATTTCTGGTACCTGTGACAATGATGGTCGTAATCTTGAGCTTGCGCGCGTTTATGCACCCAAAAGTGCTCAGACTGCCAAGCCAAAAACATCATCGTCAGCTGTTCGCAAGCCTAGTGGCAAGGATTTAACTCGTGTTCAGGAAGCACTAAAAAAGTCGGACGATCAAGCTGTTGAAAGTTCAACTTTGTTAGGTAGAAGCGAGTCAGTTGGGGCCGAAACAGACGGAAAACGTTCCACTCGTGCGCGCAAAATGCCATCACACCTTCGTGACGAACCATTCCCCGGGAGTATTTCAAGTAGTTTTCCATCAAATGAGCCATTCAAGCGCTGCAATGCCATCGTTGCGTCACTGGAGCGGTCAACTGGCTCAGGCTGGTTCTTGACGCCGGTAGATGCGATCACGCTTGGGGTACCCCACTACAGCGCAATTATCGACTTGCCCATGGATTTGGGTACTGTAAAGCACAGCCTTGACCGTGGCTTGTACTCCGATCCACATGCTTTTGCTACAGATATGCGCCTTGTATTTCGCAATGCCATGACTTTCAATATTTTACCAGAGGCACCTGTTCATGAGGCCGCACGTGACCTTCATGTGAAATTTCAAGACCAACTCAAGGGCCTCTGGAAGCATGCGGCCGGCGGCACTTTGGCTGGTGCCAGGGCTAGAGTAGGGGGGCTAAAGCGTGATGCAGATCTTGACCTGGACGGTGGTACCAAACGTGGCAAGATCACGAATGGAAAAGGTACAGGCAAGAAAAGTGGCAAGGGTAAAAAGTATCCAAGAGACGATGACATTTCTACTCTGCCTTCGGGGACTGGTATGGTACCAGTAGCTGATCTCATCAACATGCAGCGCCAAATGGAATCTATGCAAGCAACTATCGCTGCTCTACAGAAGCAGGCCTCACAAACTGAGGTTCAAGTGCAGATGAATATGGAGCTTGGCGTCGGGACAGCAGCTCCATCTGCTTACAGCTCATCCAAAGTACCTCGCTTTGCTAAGCCCCTCACTTTTGACGAAAAAGAGGCCCTCTCTGATGACATTAATGCCCTGCCCCCGGAGAAACTTGCCCATGTTGTAAAAATCGTCCAGGAGTCAATGCCACTAAGAGGCCGCCATGATGATGATGAAATTGAAGTTGACATCGAAACCCTTGACAATGACACTCTTCGCCACCTCCAAAAGTACGTCAAAGCTTCACTGAGTAAGAAACGAACGAGCATTAAAAAAAAAGTTCCGCCGCTACAAGTGCCATCGACTCAGCCCGACATATCGCTCACAACCGATGAACGCACTCTTGCATCGGTCGCCTTTGGGAATTCCGGCCTAGGATCGGGCCTGAACTCAGATGAGGACGATGACGAACTCGCTTATGACGTGCTTGGTGCTTAGTTCAGGCAGCACTAAGCCACAAATTTCTTACTGGCATGTTTCAAATAGAATCGCTGCCATCAATCTACTTGCACGTCCACTCGGACCTCAATTAATAGGACGATGCGAAGATCGGGACGCAGTTATTCCCAACAGCCTGTCTTAAGCCTTCAGCAATTTCGCCGGGTGAATCAGATGCTAGGTTGGCATTTTTTTACCCCAGGGGTTATTAACCCCAATCGCGGCCCGGGGTCAGTAACCCGGGTAATAATAAATCATGATAAATTAATTAATTAAAGGAAGACCTAAAAAAGGAACAAGCTCCTAAGAGCCTTCTCCCTGCTCGGTCAGGATGCCCAACCGGAGCCTCGAAATAGCAATAAGGTATCTATACACAGTATTCTCAGTCTCGTGAAGTAAATCATCACTCATTAAGAAACGGGGCCTGACGCCACCATAGGGATTCGCTCCATCGTTAGCCTGTACCCGCGGATTGGGTCGGGGGGACTCGTAGGGCCCTCTTAAGGGCCGGCTAAGGTCAGGGGGGTGTACGGGGATCGGGACTAGGGCGCAGCGGCGCGCCGAAAACGGCAAAAACCCGTGAATCTCGATTAAAAGCGATTTGGTTTGGCCTCGTGCGCAGCCTAAACGCACCCATAGGCAGCCCCAAGCTATTTCTGACCGCTCAAGGGGTCGGACGAGGCGGTGCGCCAAGAAAAAGCGCGGCAGCACAACATTTCGCGATGCGCCAAATCGCTCTCCCACCACATGATGTGCGATACGCGATGTGGGCACGCCACTGCACAAAAGACGGTGCAGACAGTACGGTGGGTATGCCCCAAGTCCCGCGGACAACTTCAAGCGCTCGAAAAGCTGGAAATCATTGCACCGCGGCGGCCGCGTCGAGGTCAACGCGGGACGAATAGAGAGCTTCGAGGGCGCTCCTGCGAGAAACCACGGGCCCGGGGACCGGCGCGGGGTTACAGTCGATGCGAAAGACGACGACGCGGAGGACGACGACGTCGATTTGGAACTTTGAGTCTCCGCCGTCCGGCTCGCGCCCTGCCCGCGGCCGGCGCACCCCAAATCCCCCTACCGTTTGCAACCCCTGTTTTGCGTGAATATTAGTCATTACCTTAAGTATGTTCGTAGCAAGTTTGCGGGTTTAAGCTATGAAAGGGGAAGAGCTACGGAATTTTCTTACTTCGGCGTCAGGCCCCTTATTAAGAAGTCGCAATGACCTTCGGGGCTCAAACCACGCGCAATAGGGTGCAACTCGTATGACCGTTCAAGGAACGTGTTACGTTCTTTCGTAAAAGCCGAGCATTTCAAATAGGGTATGTTGAATCGTTTCCGACTCGCGGGATTCGCAACAAGGACATTGCGCGTTACGGATGCATTCGGGAGCTCGAGCTCCGGAGATCATGGCAACCCAATCGGAACTTCGTCCTCAACCTCCGCCCTTCCCGGAGAGACGAGGGGCACGTTCTGAATAAATATTCCGGCAAGCCGAAACGTTCCTTCTCGACCCAGTCGCCCATGTTGCGGAGAGTCGTCATTCTCTTGAAGCCATCGGCGAGCTCGGAAACTCGGCGCGATGCGACGAATTCATTGACGAACTTTTTCGCGGCCAGTTTTTTCAGAGGCCCGGGCCAATTCGCTTCTAACGCAAGATCTTCCAGGAACAAAGCCCCGTTCCTCGACGATCCGCGACCTTTAGACTCATTCATCAAGCCGTCGTATACGCGGCGAACGAGGAAATCCCGAGGGTCCAACGACAAGATGTTGTTGCGGAATTTCAACGCCGCGGCGTCTATGCGAGTTGCGACGGACGCGACGCCCAGTTCGTGCCAGACGGCGACCGAAGCCGTTTTCGCTTCCACGCCGAGCAGGCGCCGATAAATGACATTCAACGCGACCTCGATGTCGTGATATTGGTTTTCCGGGCAAGACGACGACCAAACCTCGCTATTTATGATGGAAACGGCGTCCGTCAGGGTACATGCAAGGAGTCGCGCAGTCCCCGCTTGCAATCCGTGCGGGTGGCACCCGAGCCGCCATAAAAGACCGGTTCTCTTGGAGATAGATCGGCAAATGTGTTCGATCTGGAGCTCCCAGGGTCGAGGGCTCTGAACGTCGTGGGTTCGTAGTCTTTATGCAGAAAACAGTACCGCTCCATCAACCTCTTCATGCTCGGGCCGGTGTAGTACTCTACGGTCTCGGCGTCAACGTTCTCGTCCAGACGACGCGTTTTGGCCACCCATGAGCCATCTGGGCCGGCATCGGGGTTGAACCATAATCCTACAATGCAACGTTCCTCGACGGGGGTGTTTTTCGCCCGGGCCGGGCTCGTCAATAAAACGCTGCTGGAGATACGCGCTCGCAACCGATTTAGGCGGCCGGGACGGTGCGCGTATGTGCGGATTTTCTAACTCTTTGCGCATATCCCAGGTCGGTCGATCGAAGTAATACGGTGCTATTAGCCCTTGTATAGGTGTCATCGCGGATACTCGCAGATATAGCTTCATCGCGGATACTCGCAGACATCCCGTGAAACTTCGATAGGTCGGGAGCATTGGGCCCACCTCGCAAGTGGGGGCCCACGGTCCAACTCGACGAATTAGCCAAGACAGACTTGGACGCGCGTTTTAAAGGCAAAAATTACTCAAGGTGCCTTAAAAATCGCCGCTGCCGCCGGCACCGGCGCCGCCGCGGCCCCCACGTTCTTCAGCGAAAGAACGGCTTTCGCCCGAGCAATCTGTTTCAGCCCACAGTGCCTGGCAAGTAAGGACCATGCCCCCTAGCACCGGCCCTGCGGACTCCTGGCCAGCATGCGCCGCCCGGCCGCCGTATATTTCCCTTCAAGTTGCTGTACCGTACCGCAGGTAGGTACCTACGGTACCTACGGTACCGTAGTATCAGTATCGGGATACCGCAGTAGGTAACCGCAGGATTTTATTTGGCCGGGCGCAGCTTGCTTAATTTCTTTCACTGTGATGATATACGTGTTCTACGGTAGCTCCATCTGCCGCAAACCTGTATCCAGTCCCGGCATGGAGCCATCATCGTATTGATGACAAAATCTGTCAAAATATCGCGCGGCATGGCCCGGAAGTGGGAGCGGCACATGCCGTTAAAATTTCGGCTGATAGGTCAATGCTTCGTCACATCAGGCTCCGTTCTCCTGATAGTTCTGACATTCCTCTGGAGCCAATATCTTTTTCCGACAATGCTGGACTCAAACGTCGCATTTGATGTCCGCCAAGCAGTGCTGTTGACATGCTTGGGGTTAACTCAAACTGCATAGGCTGTGCTAAATCAATATGACCAATTTACAAACGATTGGACCTTCAAAGATTTTGAGCAGCTAGCCGCGCCCATGCTATGCGGCTTTGACTCATGAGTCTCGTAGGCATCGTGAGCAGGATTCGGCCACAGACTTATTCATTCTCTATCTTTGGCACGTGACAAATACAGAAAATTTTATTGAATCAGGGTATAAGCCACGCCTCCAGGAGAAGGGGCCCTATGCCTACATGAAGCAAGCCTACAGATATCATATTGTGAGAAGTTGTCTGGAATACTCATGAGAAAAACGTGCAAAACTCTTGTAGGACTGGTCCAAGGATGGTAAACAAGTCACCTACAAGGAATGGTGGTATCTGCAAAAGGCCGATTCAACAGAGGCGTGTCGACTTATGTTTTTCCAGCAGGGCTTGGGTGAATATAATGAGCACACTCGAGACCGACCAGCAGGTTGCGCTGCTGACAACGAAACGGTGTGTTGAGATAGCTGATCATCCACCATTGTGTTTGATACAGGTGACCATGTTGAATCCAAAGTTCATGGCACTACAGCATCGATGGACCGTCCAGGAAATCTTTGGTGAGCTATCACAGTCTGTCTTTGCTAACATTCGCAATTCCATGGTGGCTGCAGATGCATTTCCTAGAACCGTACGTGCAATAATACCGGGCGTCGACGACAATCACTATCTTCATACTCAGGTCAAGGCGGAGCTCACTCCAGATGCCATCTCTGACGTTTGGACATATCGATTGGCGGTGCATGCATCCTCAGCCTTGGGTGCAGTTGTGTCGGCCCTTGGTAGTACAGATGCCTCAATTTCTTTTGCCCTGTCGGACAGCAGCACCATTTCGCATTTTAACTCACTAGCCCTATCGCCTATAGCCGGAGATGTGGCTTTTGGAACAGCTGACGTGATCAAAGCTGAAGCACTAGCTTCGGGTGTGGCTGAGTCTGAAGCTACTTTGACTACCCGTCAGGCGGCTTATTTGCTTGAACCTGCAAACACCATTTCTGTGCTCAACTATGAGCGTGGTGTGCCCCTGTGGATAGGCACCGCAAGGTACTTGGGCCTAGTGCAATCATCTGGGCTTGAAGATGAGGCCAGCCCTGCATACCAGCTTGCATACAATCAAGTCCTCAACGATCTCAAAGTATTGGAGAAGAGTCCCGACGCAACGAGAGTTGTCGCTCTAGGAATAGCAAGGCACCTTTATGGGCCAACGGGTTGGATGACCACGCCGGGCGCCGATGAGTATCGCACCAAGGAGTGGGCCGGGGAGCAAGCTTTTCTCCGGGGGGGCGGTTGTGATTGTGGTTCCTACAGCACCGGTCTGTACGCGGACGTTGCTGTCGCCATAAGCCCTGGTCTATACTATTACCGTTGCAGTTGGGGACTTGCCAGTTCGTTGGACTTTCATGCTCCCTGGGAAGATGACGCTGTCGTTTCACCGATGAACTCTTCCCTTACGAAGTGGATTATCGATCCTGACTACGAAGATACTCGCAACGACATAAGCATCCACTCTGATGAAAATTTGGTTCGATGGTGGCAAGTATATGAGTACTGTAATGTGTCTCGCAGCGGTCGAAGCCCAAGGTAAGCTATGATCCATGTGCCCGGTCACGACACATAGCTCTATTTAGTTGTGAGGCCATGATAGACGCATCCCGTATGGCGGAAACCTTCATTCCAGCGGTCATGTTTGATCTAAGCCAGCACACGCTCAAGTCATTCTCCGCCACTGTAAATACGCGCTCTGTAGGACCGGATGATAGCACATTCATTTCTAGCAATGGTACGATGATCTTAATTTCCCAGGGGACGTGATTTGTTTCTTGCATCACAGGTTCAAATACGGCAAACATGGTCGCTTTGGTTCAACAATACCAGGCACAAGCATGCGCAGTTGCGGGGCACCTCTACGAAGCTTGGGCTCTCAAAGATCATTGGCATGAAGTCTATGTTGCATCGAGAATGTCTCGTGCCACCGGCTTTGAATTTCTTGCTGGCCGCCTCGAAGACCTCGGCTACGCGCAATGGGGAGGAGGTTATGTTACATCTGCACTCTGGGGGGTACCGTCAGTTTTAAATATTGAACGAAAAGGCTATTGGAAGTTTGGCATTGCATCTCCCTCACCGACATTGAATCTTATTGAGTTTCACTCACAAGCCATGGCCGTCGGTTATTCTAATATGAATATGACCAAAGAAAGCGCACGAATTTTGCTGGATGCTCTTGCTGCAAACGGCCCCAGGGCACGTACTTTCCGCGGCAAGATCGGCGAGGTTGCTACTTCATATCGTTGTCCAAACGCCGGTTCTGACGGTGGGTGTGCTGACAGTGAGAGTGCAAATTGTATACGGTGCGGTCCAGCGTTTTTGCTTATCCTTCTGAATGGCTATAAATGCAAGCTCCTTTCGTAGCTTCCATCGTCGAACGTCAGCCGACTGCTACGAGGGAGTGAAGGATGACAACAAGGATGACATAAAATTTGGGGTATGCACCTGCCACCCAAACGGCAGCTACTTCGTGACTCAAAATACTTTTGGAAATTTCCTGGGGGCCGTTCCACCGTCTGTAAATAAGAATACATCTGACGATGAGAATTTAGATCAGGCAGCTTCGTTGCTTGCAGAGGAATTCATGTCGTCTGCTGTTACTTGCCAGCGCATTCAGGACTATTACAAACAGTGCTCCTGGCTTGAAACTGAACCACGATATAGCTTTTGGCTGGTAAATTGCAAGACGTGGGAAACGTTAATCTCTGATCCAACTTACGGCATTTATTGTGATCTTGAGACAATCCTAAAGGTCGATTCAGCCCACAACCACGATTACCAGTCAGCGACAATTCACCCATATGGTCGACGGCGAGGAATCATTATTGCTTTCTGGCTTCAGGAGTGGTCGACTTATCGTGTGCTTATAGAAAATAGACTGGTCTGCAATGAGCCAGACTGCTCAGAGTGCTTATCAAAGGGGTATTGTGACCGTGCCTATAACTATGGTGGACTTTTTGTTACTCATCAAGCGAAGCGACTATTGTTTGAGGGCTACGTGGATAGAGTTGCAATGACATTGTTGAACTCAGAGCTACAATATTATAACCTATCTGTGCGATGCCAGGATCATTCTACAATCAAACTTGACGAGTATTGTAATCCAGTAGAAAATAACGAATGCACTGATGGTGGTTTTGAAATTATAGACAGACTTGGGGTTTCTAGGAAGTTTCAACACAATGGCAGACATAAGAGGGACTGGTATTTGCCCGAAATAATCCTAAATCCAACCAACATTTCGCACTACATTGAGCCTAAAACTCAACCTAAGGATACCATGGCTACGCTATCGAGCCGGACATTAACCATCGAGAATCCAGCCTTCGCCATCTATCCTGGGAAACTATGGGCGCCCGACGTTACAATCAATTTGCGTCGTGGCTGCGAAGGTGATGAAGTTTGCAAATTTCACCAAGAAACCGACTGTGTGAATCGCTTTCTTGGTGGAAAGGGGAAATGGCAGAACTGCACCAGTACTCTTGTGACAGGCAAAAACAATCTCAATGATGTACAGCGCGTTGCAGAATGGCGAGGGAACACCAGCCTCGTCACTGGCAACGAGTTTGTTCTCAGAGGACCAGTGTAGCCCAGATCCAAGAGCGAGAGAGTTCATGCCTGCTTTTAGGTGCATCCTATTGAGACGATGGCAGGAACCCTAAGCCATCAAATGCGACCCTATGGTTGGGAAGGCTTCCAAGAGTACAACCTCACATATCTTACTAGGGCGAGGGGACTCAGTTTCCAGGGTGCCGATGTCATGTATATTTTGAATGCAGACCACTTGATGCTCATTGAGCTAGTAAGGTGTCCTACCGGCAACCTCGAGATTGGCATGGCAGATCTCTCAGAGGAGTATATCACGGTGTCCATATGTTTACGCTCAAGTTGGGGACGAGTCGAGTTCTAGGTTTTACGCGGAATGGCCAATTCGCAAGAAGCTGGATGCTGAAAATTATACTCGCCGTTTCTGGGCTAGAGCAAATCGCTACGAAACTACAGCAAAGACATTTCTTGACGGCCGTGAGCGTGCTGGGTATCGCTTAAAAGACGTCCACGGCGAGCGTTACCGCTGTCCTTATGGCATGATTTCGCTCGAAGCAATTGCAGACTCGCCGTGCTTTATTAGTTTACCTCACTTTTGGGGCAATGAAATATGGGGGGGGCTTGAGGCCAGGGAGGTCTATTTCAATACAAATGACGATCGTAGGCTCCATAGTTTCTACATTGACGTTGAGCCCATCTCTGGCCAGACTGTTCGTGAAGCCCGTCGTTTTCAATTCAACTTTCGCATAGAACGCAACATGCAATTTCCTCAAATTGTCTCTAGTCAAGAGCGATGCGAGGTGCCAACTGCAGATTTTAGCAAAAATGGTTACGGGTGCTTCATGTTCTTTCCAGTCTGGTGGGTTTCCGAGGAGCGTCATATTGACAGTAGCAAAGCACTGCGACTCAAAGCAGAGGTCCTTGAAATTCCGGAGCGACTGTTCTACACGACACTCTATGGTACTGCAGTTGCCGTGGCTCTTGTTGTGTTTGGAGCAATACCATGGTATTGCACAAACCAAAAAGAGGCCTCATTTCGAAAGCGCATTTACATCGACTAACTCTATATGCGATGATAAGTGTCGAATATGCCACTAGCAGCCCACAAAACAGGCAATTACACTTGAAAGTGCAGCAAGGGTGCAACTCCCGCCGCCGTTTTACGCAAGAACACACCCTGGCCAAGGGGGGCACCCTCACAGTACCTATCTCTCAGAACGCGTGGCCGACGCAGACAGGGGCGAAACTGTAGTGCTGTAGTGCACGTCGCCTAGACCGTCATCCCGCCCGTAATTTTTTTTCAAGTTAGCATACTCAACAAACGCGAGGCTTTCTTGGCAGTTTACACTCGATTTGCCCTGACGCACGGCGCATGACCGAGGGAGATCTTCCTATGGTGTAAAATTTACGCACCGCATTTTTACGTGAGGAACGGCCCCGCGTAGATTGCGCCATGATTTACGCGTTTACAATTTGTGTGACGCACAGCCAGAGCGGACTAGTAGTAAAAATAACTTGTGGTAGCCATAGAGCTAGCCAAAAGCAACATGAGAGCGGCGCATAAGCGCACACATTGCTCGCAGCAGCACGCAACTAGCAATTGGCTCGGACCACGGGACACTGGCAGCGTTCAAGTTTGGGGTAGCCACTCTCTGCGGAGCTGTCAATCGGCGCGAGCCCAGATAGTCTCAAAACGGGGGTTGGGCATCCTGACCGAGCAGGGAGAAGACTATAGGGACTTGTTCCTTCTTTTTTAGGTCCTCCTTAATTTAGGTACGATCCACAGTACGTAACTTGGTTGGAAAGGGGAGCCCACCCTAGACGCCTTAGTCGGGGGGCCTAATTTGAGATTCGAGTTCACAGCCACTTGGCCGAGGGCAAATATGGCTGGTGGGGAGGGGTTACTTTCGCAACGAGACGCGCTCGCGTGAAGTTGCCCAGCTGAGCTGTCATGGGGCCTAGGCTCGAGCTGAAAAATCAAACTCGTCTCTATGCTGGTAATTCGCTCCCAGGGGCCCTAGTTACCAATGGCGTAGTCATTCGCAAGCGCGGCCGGGTACGATGGCCCGGGGCTGCCAGATATCGTTTCGCTCGTCCGTTTTGGTCAGGCTAGACGGGTAAGTAGAAGAAGTAGGCCCCTTATTCTCGATTTGCTCGCGCACCAGACGCTGACCCCCGTTATGCACATTATCCTCCCCCCCACACCCCCCCATTAAGAGCCCGGTCCCCCAGCCTACATCCGGTGGTTATACAAGAAGGGCGACCCGACCATCTGGGCGAATTTCAGAGGAGTCGCGCTGGCGAGCGTCCTACTGAAGATATACGAACGTCTACTCTGAAGAATCGGTGGAGTCGCATCTACGTGCCACCACTCGCTAAACTTGAAGGAGTGCCGGCGCCGGGCTTGTACCAGTGCTGGGCTCGAGGAGTACCCGCCCCCCGGGCTAGGCTCCTGCGTAGGTCAGTAGGAAGGAGCCTTATCATGATGGTGGCGCTCCGAGTCAATTTAGCCCTATTTTCTGCGTTTATACACACACATCAACTCATTTGTCATGACTAGTAAAATCCACATCTGGTAAGGTCGGGCCCGGGGGCGGGGATGTCATAATTTTTTTGACGTCACGGTGTCGGTTTTTATATCATTTTTATGATTTAGAGGTCGATTGTCCTATGAGCAAGCGAATAGGGCTAAATTGACCTCCAAAATCTTAAAAATGGTGTTAAAACTGGCTCATCTTATATCATCATCGGTCGTTTGCTCTCCAATAGCAGAGGCCCGAACATGGCAGTTTGCGGCCCGTCCCAGGCCCGTCGCAAAGTCGCTTCAATGGGTCGTGGTGTACTCTAGGTACCATCTTCAAGTTACGGAGATAGCGCGACGCCAACTGTTGAACACGTACAGAGTAGAGCATATAAGAATCTATATAATGATTCACCGTGACCGCTGTCTAGGCCGGCTGACCCGCCCTCAGGCGAGGACTCAGGAGGCTCCAGGCCGCTCAAGAATGGGTGTGGATTATGTTGAGCGCACCTCAAAATCACCCGCCTTCGATCCCCATTTGCCAAATCTCGCTATCAATTCATTCTTAGTAAGGCGCACCGCGGGACCTGCTTGGAAGCTAACTTTTGTCTCTCCGAGTCACACAGCCATTGCCTCAGTGTTTGTCACGGCCTGCCCCCATGGCTAGTCGCTCCAGTCCTGCTAGCTTACCCGGCAATAAATCATTGCAACATCTTTTCAAGTTGCCACAGTCACACTGTTAAAAATCAATGCCGAATCGTAACAATTCTGCGCTTGGCACTTTCTCCCGTTTGGGTGGAGGGCCAATTTCTATGCCAAACCGACATGAAAAAGAGAGGAACAGGCAGGACTTATTACTATTAGGACGTCAATTCAATTGTCATATAGATCACATAAGGTAGTACTTTTCATTAGCGTAGTATAGATTGCCACTAGCGTGCATGGCCCGGATTGCTACATCAAGATCTTCAGCATCTTGAGCCAGCTCAAGTTCCGCGCGGGATTTTCCGTCGAGTGACTTAGCAAGAAGAGCCAAGAGGGTTGACAGGCCACCATAGGAATTTCTTTTTGCCTGTACCATCGTACACTTGATCTTCCGACACAGTAACCTCGCCTCAGCAAACATGGCAAGCGGAATCCTGGCCCAACGCTCCAATACATCCCAGTCATTTTGCAGTCTTTCCCGTGTCCTTCCAAATGACGCCTTACCCAGAGAGCGTCTTGAGGAACAAACAACAGCCAGGTCATCACAGGTGAGCATGGCACAGTCATCTAGGGTTGAAAGTAGAGAAGCATGCAGCACAGCAACTTGAGATCCGGGCGGAATGCCCAAGAGATTACGGCTGCTGTGTTGTCTCCGATCTCTTCTTAGGGAAACAAAAATGAGATCTTGGGAGTAGTCATAAAGAACAAGCGTACTATAGGAGGCACTGCTATCGTAAGTTGCCAAAATTATGCCAACAGTATCAACCCGGGATCCAACATTATCACGGCCCAAGCAGGCAAGATGTGATCCGCAACAAAGTGACCGCGGGATATATTGACTTGCGGCAAGATCGCGGAGTGAAGCTGGCGATTTGATTGCTTCACAGCGGGAATGAAATGTTCGCTTGAGCAAAAACTCGCCCGCGTGACCGGGAACCGCGATGACATAGTGAACTCTGATCGTATCGCCTTCACAAATTTCTGTGTAAGTGCCATTCTGTGTGGTGTCAAATGATATACGGAGGTGTGTCTCGTTTGCGATTCCATGCAATTTTGGTGCGGCGAGCCACAGAACGGTTTGCTCTTGCAACAAGGATATCTGGGATGGGAGTCGAATGCGCTGCACTACAGCCTCAACTGCTGAAATAACGCCACCACTTGAGGAGAGAGAATATGGCGTTAGTACCATTGAATTCCGATACTTTTGAAACCCCAGCCTGGCGGCTGAACGGGCTAAACGTGTTCCATTGAAATGTAGCCACAAGGTCGGTACATCATTGCCTGCAAGTAGCGCTGAAAATTTGTCTGTCAATGTACCACGCAAGATTTCGAAGCCTTGGAGAGCAAGTTTTGTGCCAACACGAATTTGGCCCCGTGCACAGCGGCAACTGAGGTCTTTGTCGAAGATGCCATGAATTCTATACCAACCGTCAGTTAATTCCACCAATATCTCGCCCTTACCATTCCCACCATACATGTTGGAGACTACTAGGATGAGGAGACCCATGCTACCTGACTCATCCAGACACAATTCCTTTAATCCCGGTCTGCACCTACGTTCAACTTCACGTTCAAACCTCGACTTGAGATGCAAGAGGATATTTTCAAAGGTCAACCGGGCTACGCAAAACTGCCTTGAGACAGCTGCCAATTTCCAGACAATCCATCGATAATGGTTCTCTATCCATGCCCGCCACTTTCCAGACAATCCACGCTTTCCAATGATAGCCAAGCAGGCAGACACAGTTGCCGCGCCCCAGCGCTCAGCTTTAGTAGTCCAACTTGACACCAGAGAAACGCCCTGTGAGTTTGATAACACTACACTTGATGCATTCTTGGCGTTGACTTCGAAAACCACTCCCGATCCCCCCCCTCTCCTCCATAATAGTCCCTCAGGTAGCTGCGCCAATAAACCTGGTTTCAAACTGTCAGCACGTGTGCCAAGAGCCCCGCCGAAAAAAGATAGATGCATGCCGGCCGAAATATTGCGTTGGGGTCTAACCATAAATTCATGTCCAACCATCATCATTGTTCTTGCTAGTGTCGCTGCTGTCGTGCGACGGGGGACCGATCCCTCTGCTTCTGCAGGTTGAATGACGCATTTAACATGAGTACTCTGCTCTTTTAAAGTTGTGGCCACTTCAGCATCCCAATCAAGTCCATGGGTCCCATCTGCCGCCCAAGGGATTGAGACAACTTTGTAACGCATGCGTCCCCAGTCCGGTCTTGATGGAGGCTAGACGGAACTAACCTTACCAGTATATGTAAAAGTATAGTGCTCTTGACGCCCGTACTCCCTGTACCCACTTACAGCGGACTCTTGGCGTAATCTGGACGTAGCGCATATCTTCGCCATCCAGAGGCGGGCGAAAAAAGGTGGGAGTAGACCTGCGGGCAGGTGACCGTAGTAACACCGGTACAAGGATGCGCAACGTTTCAAGTTCCGAGTCAAGTTCAAGTTCAGGGTCACGGGGCTTCGGAAGATGTGTGTTTATCAAGGCAGCGCCACAGCGTCGGCTCCACTACGATGCGCGATCGCTTTTGTCTGGGGCAGTCCACTTTTGGCCGGCGCCGGGGGGGAGGAAGCGTCAGTCGAACTTGACTCGGAAGGTTAGTGTTCAAGGAAACCCGTGCGTCAAAGGAGCTCTTCGGGTATTCCCGGCGAGCCCCGCGGGCAGAAGCGGGGCATCGCCCTCAGGCCGTCCCAGCAAGTCCAACAAAACGGCACCGTGACTGGCAAACTTGTCCAACAAAAAGATGAATCCACGGGCACAGCCTGAGCATTTTTTCATACTGCAAGCAATCTACTAACACTCTTAAGTCTGTCGCCCCCTTTTGACAAAGAGGGAGGCGAAATGGTTGGGATTCGGCGGAGTCTTTTTTAGTTATTTCCTGGACCAAACGGCACGGTGCTGCGTCGCGCGATTCTTTTGGCACGCCACCAAGCTTAATGACTACGTTTGTGCATCCAGGCCCGGGATAGAGGCCTGGGACCCTCGGGAAATCATTTCTTGCTAGTGGAAGTCTAATTTACAGGGAAGAGGCTCTTAGGAGCTTGTTCCTTTTTTTACTAGGTTTCCTTTCTTTCTTTCTTTCTTTCTTTCTTTCTTTCTTTCTTTAATTAGCCTAAGTGAAAGAAACCATCCTACATCATGATGGCC